>Ga0136617_10000417_pt1 | contig 35481 bp, 34 predicted proteins | sample AntDrymUQ3222106_2_FD_129672 | JGI IMG/M metagenome (GOLD analysis project Ga0136617, IMG submission 129672) | Polar desert sand microbial communities from Dry Valleys, Antarctica - metaG UQ322 (21.06) | ecosystem: Environmental > Terrestrial > Soil > Desert | place: Antarctica: Dry Valley... | reverse complement strand
CTGCGGCCGGGCCTGTCCACCAGCTCGACCTTGCCGGTGATCGTCCCCGCCGCGGCGGGAATGGCCATGGCGACAGCCGCGACGGCGAGCAGGCAACGCACGCGCACACCTCCAACGAATAGCGCGGATTGTAACAGGAACCCCCGCGGATCCCCGATCACCCATAATGCCCCGCCATGCTCGCCGCCGCCCTGATCCTCGCCGCCTCGTTCGACGGCTCCGCCGCGCTGCGCCACGCTTCGGCGCTGTCCGCGCTCGGCCCGCGGCCATGGGGCTCGCCGCGCACCGCCGCCGCCGCGTCGTACATCGAGTCGCAACTGCGCGCGATCGGAGCGACCGACGTACGGCTCGAGCCCTTCGAAAGCCACGGCTTCCGGGGCGCCAACGTCATCGGCGTGCTGGAGGGCGACTCGCCCGAGTTCGTCGTGCTCGGCGCGCACCACGACACCGCGCCGGGGGCGGTCGGGGCCTACGACGACGCCGCGGGCGTCGGGGTGATGATCGAGGCCGCGCGCGTGCTGGCCACGCGGCCACGGCCACGGACGATCGTGCTCGCCTCCTGGGACGGCGAGGAGGCGTGGTCGACGGGGAAGACCACGACCGCGGGCTCGCGGGCGTACGTGAAAGCGCTCGAGGCGCGCGCGCGCGACATGGTCGCCGTGCTGGCGGTCGAGATGTGCGGATGGCGCGAGGGAACGCCGGTCGTTCATCCCATCGCCTATGCCAATCCCCTGCAACCCGGTGAGCTCGTCATCGCGCCCGCCCGGGTGATGCGCGCGGTGCTCGGCGGCTCGCGCCGCGGAGGTGTTTCGCTCGGTGTCGGCGATCCGTTCCTGTCCTGGCTGTACCAGCCCGCGGTGCGCACGTTCCGGGTCGGCCTGTACGGCGATGATCTTTCCTTCCTCCAGGCCGGATTGCCGGCAACGTTCACGTCCGACTCGACGTTCACGCGGTTCTACCCCTGGTACCACCAGGTGACGGACACCTCCGAGAAGCTCGACGCCAAAGCGCTCACGAGAATGGGGACCGCGGTGGTCGGCGCGACCGTCGCCCTCGCTGCGCTGCCGGCGACGCGGCTCGCGGAGCGCGACTGGTTCGCGGCTTTCGGCTACGTTGCCGGCGCGCAGGAGCTCTGGATCGCCGCAATCGTCTGCGTCATCCCAGGACTGGTTGCCGCCGGCCGGTCGGGGGGCTCGCCGCTCGCGGCCCGCGCGATCCATGCTCTCCTCTCCGCCGCGCTACTGTGGCGCCACCTCGTGCCGGCATTGTGGGTGGTCGTCCTGCCCGCCTTGATCTCCGGCCTCCTCCGGCGGAAGTGGGGGAGGGTCGCCGCGATGCTGCCGCCGCTCGCCCTCGGCGCGCTTGGCGCCGCGGCCTGGGGGCGCGGCATGATCAACGGCTTCTGGGTCGACGGCCTCGATGCCGTCATGGCCGTCGTCGCGCTGGCACTGCTGTGGGTCCCCCTGGAGGCGACGAAGAAGGCGCGATCGCGCAAGTCGCACGGCAGCCGCCGGCGTCCGCCAGGCCTGCCCGCAAAGCGCTAGGACTTCTTCGGGAGCGCGGCCACTTCGTCGCAGGAGCGGTCGCGACGGATGAAGCGCGCGATCGGCCGGCAGATGGGCCCATCCAGTGTCAACGCCGGGTCGCGCTCCAGCGCACGCACGCTCTCCGGGTGGCACGTGCAGAGCGAGGGGCCGTCCGTGATGTCGAACAGCGCCCCGCCGACCGCGTTCTCAGCGGCATGATCCCGCCGGCCGCGCGTGCGCGCGGGTCCGCGCCATGGTCGAGCAGCCGGCGGACGATCTCGTGTCGCCGTACGCGGCGGCCATGATGAGCGCGTCGACCGCCGCCGCATCGACCCCAGCCTGCGCGGCGTCAATATCCAGCGGCTCTTCGGGTCGCAGCGGGCGCTGAAAACGGTGCAGGATTCCTTTGGACCGCGGCACCATGTGCATCCCATGGCAGAGTTCCAGGCAGCTGGTCAACGGGCGACTGATGGTCGGCAGGGATTGACGTGTCCCCCGCAAGAGCGTAACGTCCCTCGTCCCTCGTCCCTCGTCCCTCGTCCCTCGTCCCTCGTCCCATGCAGGTGCGAATCGCTTTTCAGGAGGCCGATCTCGATGGGTAATCCACGTTCGCTCGCGGCGATAGTGCTGGCCACGTCCGCGGTGCTTTTTGCTGGTGTCGCCAGCGCAGAATCGAAGTCAGATGGAAAAGGGAAGAAGCCTCAGCAGGTCGTTCCGACCGGCGCCGAGGACTCGCCCAGCGCACCGGTTGCGGATCCCGCCGGCGAAGCCACGCTGGAGCGGATGATCAGCCGGTCCTCGGAAGGCCTGGTCGAAATCCAGCACACCGACGGCTCGACATCGATGGATCTCCAGGGGCGCTTCATGAGCGTCATGGTCGCCGCGCCGACCGCCGACGGTGGCCACGCGGCGTCCTGTCACACCGGCCGCGAGGCCCTGAAGCACGCCAGGGCAAACACCGCGGCGAAGCGAGCCAAGACCATCGCGACCCCCGCACCCATCGCGCCCATCACCACCTCTGCCCGGGAGCTCCAGTAATGCGCCGCCTCATTCGAAGCACTGCCGCCCTCGCGATCCTGCTCGGAGCCGCCGGCTCCGCGTCGGCGCAGGGTCACATCTTCATCTACAACAACAACCTCCCCGGGGTCGGCTTCAACGAGGCAACCGCGGCCGCCCCGGTCGGCGGGAATCCGGGCACCACCCTGGGCCAGCAGCGCATCAACGTCTTCGTCCGCGCCGCCGAGATCTGGGAAGCGAAACTGAAGCCCCGGGTCGATGTCTGGGTGCTCGCGCAGTTCAGGCCCCTCGCTCTGAACGTGCTCGGCTCGGCCGGGGCGATCCAGGTCTGGCGCGATTTCCAAGGGGCGGAGATCCCGGGCACCTGGTACTCGGTCGCCCTGGCCAACCACCTCGTGGGTACGGACCTGGCGCCGTGCGGCGTTCCGCTCACCACCTCCTGCTTCGACATCTCGGCGAACTTCGCGACCACCTTCAACTTCTACATGGGCCTCGACAACAACGAGGGCCCGGGCCAGCAGGACCTCCTCGCCGTCATCCTGCACGAGCTGGGGCACGGCCTCGGGTTCCAGAACTTCGAGACGGAAGCCACGGGAGCGTTCCTGGCCGATATCCCCGACGTTTACTCGCAGTACACCCTCGATGTCACCACGGACAAGGTCTGGACCGCCATGACCGTCGCGGAGCGCGTCGCCTCGGCGGTGAACGTCCGCAAGGTGTCGTGGAACGGCATCAACGTCAACAAGGCCGTGCCTTCCGTCCTGGTCCCCGGCGAGCCGTCGGTCCTCGTGCTGACTCCCGCCAGTCTGGGAGCGCTCGCGGTCGGTGACGCTTCCTTCGGGCCTCCGCTCACCGCGGCCGGCATCACCGGCGAGGTGGTGATCGCACTCGATGCCGCCGGGCCGTCGACCACCGACGGGTGCTCGGTGATCACCAACGCCAGCGCCGTAGCGGGGAAAATCGCGCTCATGGACCGCGGCACCTGCGGCTTCGTCGTCAAGGTGAAGAATGCGCAGAACGCCGGGGCCATCGCCGTCCTGATCGCCGACAACGCGCTCAGCCTCCCGCCCCCCGGTTTGGGCGGCGCGGATCCGACCATCACCATCACGTCGGTCCGTATCTCGCTCCCCGACGCGAACGCCATCAAGGCCAACCTGCCCGGCGTCACCGTCACCATGGGCATCGACACGTCGATCCTGGCCGGCACCGATCGCGTGAAGGGCCTGATGATGCTCGCCGCCTTCAACCCCGTGATCGCGGGCTCGTCGATCTCGCACTTCGAGTCGATCGCGTCCCCGAATCAGCTGATGGAGCCTTCGATCAATCCCAACCTCACGTCGTCGGTCGACACGCCGCAGGACCTGACCACGTCGCTGTTCACCGACATCGGCTGGTTCTCGGACGCGGACGGGGTACCGGACGGCGTCGATAGCTGCATCGGCTCGGACGCCCGCGCGAAGGTCATCCTCGGCAGCTGCGACTCCGCCGTCGACAACATCGTCTTCGCGGACGGCTGCAGCATCTCCGACGTCCTGGCGCGCTGTTCCGTCGACGCCCGGAACCATGGCGCGTACGTGAGCTGCATAGCCCACACCACCAACGAACTCCGGACGGCCGGAGACATCACAGACGCCGGTAAGGGCGCGATCCAGAGCTGCGCCGCTCGCAACAAGTAACAATCGCCGTGGGCCATCGCCGCCTGTAGACTGGGCGGCGATGGCCTCTCCCTCTCCAGCGGCCGTGCGCTGCCACGGCCTCTTCAAGCGTTTTGGGCTCATCAGCAAGGTGTACCAAAGCTGACGCGCTCGTGTGCCGCAGGCAGGCCGACAACGAGGAGGGTGGGAGATTCTTCGGGGGCTCATGAGCGCGGCACCCGCACTCGGACGGCGTGCATCAGCGAGTCCAGCGGTTGCTGGCCGCGTCGGCAAGATCGGGTCGGTCCCGCCGGCAAGCAGGCGACGCAGCCTCCCGGTGTCTGCACTCCGCGCCGCTGATCAGCGGCGCGTCCGGCTCCCGCCCGCATCCGGCGAGCAGGAGCCGCAGCCAGGACCTCCAGGCGCATGTCCACCTCCAGTCCCATGGTGAACCGGCACCGCCCGTGGCCAGTAATGGGGCTGGGCGTCACCGGGCCGGTGAACAGCGCTAGAATCCGGCCGCCCATGGACAAGGTCCTCGAAGGCAACCTCGCGCGGTTCGAGGTGCCGGACGTGCTCAGCTTCCTGAACATGGGCCGGCGGACCGGCCTTCTCGCCATGGAGCGTGCCGACCAGGAAACCAAGCTCTTCATCCGCGACGGTAATCCCGTGTTCGCCACCTCGAGCCGCGACGAGCTGCGCCTGGGCGACATGCTCATCCGGATGGGAAAGGTCACCGCCGCCGACCTCGAGCGCGCTCTGGGCAGCCATCGCGGGCGTGGATATCGCCTCGGCCAGGCGCTGCTCGCGGAGAGCCTGCTGAGCGAAGCGGAGCTCGCGTCGTTCCTGAAGGTGCAGATCTCCGAGGTCATCTTCGACACCTTCGAGTGGAAGGACGGCGTCTTCACCTTCTGGGACCGCGTCCCTCCACCGGCGACCGCGGTGACGCTGATCATGGACCTGCAGAACCTGATCATGGAGGGCAGCCGGCGCATGGACGAGCGCGGGCGCCTGGCCGAGGTCTTCCCGGACCAGGACATGATCGTGGAGGCGATGGCCAACCCCGAGCGGGTGAAGCACAGCGTCACCATGACCCCGGAGGAATGGCAGGTCTTCTTCCTGGTCGACGGCCGCCGCAGCCTGAGCGAGATCTGCCGGCTGGCCGGGAATCCGGACGAGCTGGCGACCCTGGAGATACTCCATCGCCTCGTCATGGCGAAGTTCGCCGCCGTGCTGCCTCCGCCCGCCGCTCCCGCGCCGGCGCCGGCGACGAGCGCGCATCCGACGCAGCTCGGCGGCGAGAAGCCCGCAAGTCCGGGGACGGTGCAGTTCCAGTCCGGCGTGCGCGCGCCGCGCCAGAAGGACGACACCCACGAGATCGTGGCCAAGAACGCGGTCCAGTACGTCGGCCAGCAGGGCAAGGCGACGGCGATCCGCCTCGTCCTCATCAACGAGGGCGGCGGGGAGACGAGCGTCCCGCTCACCAAGGACACCTACACCGTCGGCCGCCATCGGAACAACGACATCGTGATCTCGGATCCGAAGGTCTCGTCCTTTCACGCGCGGCTGGACCGGTCTCCCGAGGGCTTCATCGTCGTCGACCTGAAGAGCCGCAACGGCAGCTTCATCAACGGGCGCCGCGTGGAGACAGGCCCTTTGCGCAGCGGGGACGAGGTCCGCATGGGACCGGCGCGCCTGGTGTATCGCGTGGACGAGATCGGGTAGCGTCGTCGAGCCCGAAGACCGACGTTGATCCTGGATACGAACGCCCTGTCAGCGTTCGTGGTTGGAGATGCTGGTGTCGGCGAAGCTCTTCGCCGGGAAGCCCGCGCGGCCGACGCTCCGGCGTAGCGCGTGGACGAGCTGGGTGCGCCGCTCCTTTCCCGGGAAATCTCGCCGTTCCAGAACGGAAGGAAACGAAAGCGCAGTCAGCGCGTCGTGATGCGATGGCCCGCGGCCGCCAGCGCCCGCACCGCATCCTCGAGCCGGAGGCCGGGGACCAGAACGTAGTCGGTGTCGAACGTCGAGACGGCAAAGATGCCGATGCCGGCCGCGGCCAGCGGCGCGGCGATCGACACCAGGACGCCGGTCTCCTCGAACGAAATGGGCCCCGCGAGGCTGAAGCACCGCCAGCCCTTCTCCGACCGGACGTCGCCCGGGACGTCGGCGGCGGGGCAGACGATGGACAGCTCCAGGGGCGTGCGCGTGATCGCGTGAAACACACCGCGCAGCGCCCAGTCGGGGACCGGGGCATCGGGCGGGAGACGGCTGACGGCGAGCTCCCAGGCCTCGATGGTGAGATCGAGCGTTCGCGTCACCGCGGCCCGGTCATCGAGGGGCTAGCCCTCGCCGCGCAGCGCCTCCATCATCTCGCCGGGGCGGTTGGATCCGATCCCGTAGAGGTCGAAGTGGGCCAGGGCCTGGAGCTCCGCGGGGTCGTCGATCACCCACGTCGCCACCTTGATCCCGGCCTCGCGGGCGCGGTCGCGCAGCTCGAGGGAAAGCATTCCCTTCTCGGGCAGGACGAGGTCCGTGGCCACCTCGCGCGCTCCGGCCAGGACGTCGCCGACCTCGGCGCGGTGGAACAGATGGCCCCGCGGGATGGCGGCGGCGAACTGCCGGCAGCGCACGAGCGCCGTCCGGCTGAAGGAGATGAGCGCCACCTGCTTCTCCATTCCTGCCTTGCGCACCTCGGCCAGCGTGTGGGCCTCGACGCCGCCCTCCGCGTCGGCGGTGACGGCGTCGTACTTGATCTCGATCATCCCGATCGCGCGGTCGCGGATGAGGCCGAGCACCTCGGACAGGGTCGGTATGCGCTCGCCGCGGTACTCGTCGCCGAAGCGAGACGGGTAGCCGGCGGAGAGGCGCCGGAGCTCGGTGAGGGTGAGATCGGCCACGCGGCCCACTCCGTCCGTGGTGCGCTCCAGGGTGGGGTCGTGGATAACAACCACCTCGCTGTCGCGGGTGAGATGGACGTCGAACTCCACGACCTCGGCGCCGATCTCCAGCGCGGAGGCGAACGAGGCGAGGGTGTTCTCCGGACGGCGCGCGGAATCGCCGCGGTGGGCGATGACGAGGGGAGGCATGGCGGGGGTTAGCGGGTGAGCTCGGCTTCGGCGCCGGCGCGGGGGAGCGTCTTCTCGTAGATCTTCGCCTCGACGAACACGTCGAGGACGGTCGTGTCGAGCTTGTTCGATCCCGCTTCCATGCGCAGGATGTCGAGCGCGCGCTCGACCGCCACCGCCTTCTTGTACGGGCGGTCCCAGGCCACCAGAGCGTCGAAGATGTCCGCGATGGCCATCATCCGCGACTGCAGCGGGATCTCCGCCGCGCTCAGCCGCCGGGGGTAACCAGTGCCGTCCATTTTCTCGTGGTGCGCATAGGCGATCTCGGGCACGCGGCGGAACTCTCCGGTCCACGGGATCTCGGAGAGGAACTTGAAGGTGTGCGTCACGTGGCTCTCGATCTCGCGGCGCTCCTTGTCCGAGAGGCTGCCCTTGCGGATCGACAGCGCCGACACTTCGTTGGGCGTGAGCCAGGGCTGGCGGTTGCCGTCCGGGTCGACGAACGTGCGCGTCGTCAGGTCCATCAGCGTGCGGAAGCTGTCTTCCTCGAGGATGGTCGGCTCGTTCGACTGCATCACCAGGCGCAGGATCTGGTCGAGCTCGCCCTTGCCCTGCTCGTAGTTGCGGTCCATCTCCCTGATCAGATCGGCGTTCGCGCGCCCCGACTGGATCTGCTCGAGCTTGGAGCGCAGGTAGTCGGCTTCGAGAGTCCGCTTGATGTAGCCGAAGCGCTGCTTCACGAGCAGCATCTCCCCGACGTAGAGCTTCTTGCCCTTGATCAGCACCTTCTCGCGCACGCCGACCTTGCCGAAGTCGTGCAGGAGGCTCGCGTAGTTGATCTCCTGCATCTGGTCCGGGCTGAAGCTGACCTCGCGGAAGGGGCCGTGGTCCAAGGAGTCCACCGCTTCCGCGAGGCCGACGGTCAGGGTGGCGACGCGGCCGGAATGGCCCGACGTGGTGGGGTCGCGCGACTCGATCGCGGTCACCGACGCCTTGACGAAGGACTCGAACAGGTTGCGGATGTCCTGGATGAGCTTGGTGTTCTCGAAGGCGACGGCGGCCTGACTGGCCAGCGAGCTGGCCAGCTCTTCGTCGACGGACGTGAATGGGATGACCGTTTCCGCGACCAGTGAGACCGGCCGCAGGACGGTCCGCGCGTCGCGCTTCTTGTTGATGAGCTGGATGACCCCGATCACCTTCTGGTCGTGGTCGCGCATCGGCACCACGAGCATGGATTTGGTGCGATAGCCCGATTTCTCGTCGAAGGAGCGGCTGATCTTGTACGGCGTTCCCGCCGGCAGGTGATAGGCGTCGGCGACGTTCACGATCTCGCCGGTGAGCGCGGCATACCCGGAGATCGAGGTCTCGTTGAGCGGAATGCTGCGCTTCTCGAACGGCACCACGACGGAATGGTTCTGGGTGAGCTCGAAGCTCAGCTGGTCGTCGCTGGACGCGTCGTGCTCTTTTCCGCGCTTCACGAGGTACAGGCTGCCGGCGTCGGCGGCGGTGATCTCGCGGCTCTTGGCCAGGATCAGCTCGAGGAGCTTGTTGATGTCGCGCTCGGCGGACAGCGCCACGCCGATGTTGTTGAGCTCGTGCAGCTCCTGGCTCTTGCGCACCAGCGCGTCGTCGAGCTGCTCGATCACGCGCCGGGTGTTGATGGTGTCCAGCGCGCGCTCGAGGCGCAGGCGCAGCCGTCCCGCCGTGACCGGCCGGATCAGGACGTCGTCGATGAACGGCAGGCGGCGCACGACCTCGTCGGCCTCGGACTGGTCGGCGACACAGACCAGCAGCGCGCGGCGATTGCCGCCGGATCGCACCCAGGCTTCGAGGGCGGCGCGCTCCGATTCGAGGTGGGGCGGATCGGCGAGGACCAGGGTGCTGCCCTTGCCCTCCAGCGCGGCCTGGAGCTCGGCCAGGCCCTCGATCTCCTCGGTCGTGATCCCCGCCGGAAGCTCCCCGGCGATGAGATCGCGTCCCTTGCCCCAGACGAGGATGTTGGCCATGACGGAACGGTCAGCGTAGCACAGACGCGCGAAGCGATTCCACGAAGGCCGGGAGCGCGTCGAGCGAGTCGTAAAGCGCGTCCGGAGGCTCCAAAATCAGGCTTTCGGGGTCAAATCCGTACCGCACTCCGACCGTGCGCGCGCCCGCCGCGCGCCCCGTCTGCACGTCGATCGACGAATCGCCGACCATCACCGTCGCCGCGGGCGTGGCCATCGACTCCGCCATCAGGCGCTGCAGCCCTTCGGGATCCGGCTTGCGCGAGGGGAGATCCCCCCCACCGTAGACGCGGAAGAACCGCGGCGCCGCGCCCAGCGCTTCGAGAATGCGCCGGCTCATGGCGCCGGGCTTGTTGGTGAGCACGGCGAGCGGGTGCTCGGCCAGGCGGTCGAGCACGGCCTCGATGCCGGGGTAGAAGCGGGTGTGCTCGGTCAGCCGGCGCTCGTACTCCTCGAGGAACACCGGGAGCACGTCCTCGGCGGGAAGCGCGATTCCGGCGTGGACGAGGCTTCGCGCGACGAGCTTGCGCGCACCGCTGCCGATGAACGAGCGCACGACGTCGAGGGCCAGGGTCGGCGCCGCGGGATCGACGCGCCGCAGCGCCGCGTTCACCGCATTGGCGAGATCGCGGCTGGAGTCGATGAGCGTCCCGTCCAGGTCGAAGACCACGAGGACGCGCAGCGCCGTCATTCCGGCGAAGGATGATGCGCAACCCCGCCAACCGCGCGCTCGGGGTGCTGCTCCGCGCGGCCGTATTGCTGTTGGCGTTCGCGACTACTCATTTTAACGCCGCGCTCCGCAGTCACCCCTGCGCGCGCGGAACCTTCTCGGTGCGCATGCCGTAGCCATTGCCCCGTCACCTGTCCCTTCTCTGTTTCCGTCCTGTTTCCGTTCTCTGTGTCCCTGGCTGATCTGGTTTGTTTACCTTTCTCCTCCGTGCCTCCGTGGCTTCTCTTCGGGAATCAGCGCGCGGGGCATTCACCGTCGATGTAGCCCAGCGCCTTGAGACGCTCGCAGGTCTCGCGGTCCATCACCGCCGGCGGCTTCTTGCCCGCGGTCATGGCCAGCCACACCTGGATGCCGGCCCGGCCGGAAGGCGGCGGGGCAAAGATGTTCTCCACGCGCTCCTTCTCCGACTCGATCTCGGGAAGCGCAAATGGGATCGCCGCGGGATGGACGGCCTCCTGGGCGATGAGCACGTCCGTCGGCGTGAGCGGCCGCCCGCCACGCGTCCCTTCCAACTGCACGGGCGCGCCCATGGGACGGATGCCGAACGCGATCTCGCGGGGTTGGCCCGGACGCGGGTGCACTTTCAGGGAAAGCTTGCGGCCGTTCCCCTCGATCTCGTAGCGGTCGGCGACGCCGAAACCGACGGGCTCCACGCCCTCGATCCAGCCCCCGGTCTTGAGCCGCACCTCGAACAGATCGGAACCCTCGAAGCGCAGCGTGTGGCGAAACGGGTTGGGCGTCATCGCGGCTTCGATGCCCCCCTTCAGGAAGCGCACCCGCTCGCGTGCCTCGCCGATGCGGCTCGTCGTCTCCTTCGGATCCTTGACGAGATCGAAGTACAGCTCGTCTTCCAGCGGGCTGAAGCGCTGGACGTACTTGTCGGCGCTGGTCCGCATCCCGTGGGCGACGAACCCGCGATGGCTGATCTCGGAGACCGCGGGGGGCTCGGGGGCGCCTCCCGCGAGCACGACCTGCAGCGGCCGTCCCGCGATCACGGGCGGCGGGGGCACGGGAAGATCGACGGCCTGCAGTACCGTCGGCAGCACGTCGACCGACTGGACCTGCTGCTTCACGCGCGTCCCGGCATGGCGTCTCTTCGGGAACTTCACGATCAAGGGAACGCGCACCAGCTCGTCGAACACGGTTTTCCCGTGCGTCCATTGGCCGTGATCGAGAAACTCCTCGCCGTGGTCGGCGGTGAAGACGATCAAGGCCCGGTCGTAGAGGCCGCGGCTCTTCAGCTCGCGCACGAAGCGCCCGAACTCCCGATCCCCGAACGCGATCGCCCCGTCGTACTGCGCGATCAGGCGGTCGCGGTCGAGTGGCTCCTGGTAATCGCTGCGGGGATCCGCGGCGCTTCGGCCGGGCGCCGGCGGGGGATCGAACTTGCGATCGAACGGCGGCGGCGATCCGTACGGCACGTGCGGGTCCATGGTGTGGATGTAGAGGAAGCGCGGAAAGCCGCGGCGCGCGTCGAGGAATCCGAGCCCTGCATCGACGACGACGTCGGCATCCACGGCCTTGCTCGGCCGATCGCCGGCGCCGTGCAGGCCGGCGAAGAAGTCGAACCCCTGCTCGAAGTTCGTTCCCACCCCATAGATGACGGAGTTTGCGACCGCGGCGCCGGTCGCGTAACCCTTGGCGGCCAGCATCTCCGCGAGGGTCGTGTGCCCGGCGTCGAGGGTATCCCGGAGCTGCACCGCGCGATGCCGGCCCGGAAGCTGCGAGGTCAGGATCGACGCGACCGAAGGCTTGGTCCAGGACGCCTGCGCGATCGCCTGCTCGAAGACGACGCCGTCACGGGCAAATGCGCCGAGCTCCGGCGTCGTGTCGCGCGCATATCCGTAGGGCGTGGTGTGATCCGCGCGCAGCGTGTCCACCAGATACAGGATGACGAGGGGCGCCTCGTGATCGGGGACGTTGATGACCGGCTCGGCCCAGAATGCCCGCCGCACGTCGTCCTCGTCGTTCTCGAAGCCGCGCGTCTCGAGGACGAGCTCGCGGCCGCGCCCGGCGTGCGCGGCGAGGTCGACGTCCGCGGTTACCCATTTGCGATGCGCGGGGCGCGACGCGGGATCGAGGAGCTGGGACCACACCGTGTCCTCACGGCCGTCGTGGCGCACCTTGACGACGAACTCCGTCGCGGGCCGATCCTGCTTGTCGGCGGCGATCCCGCAGGCAAGGCTCAGCCGTGCGCCGGACGGAATGTCGACCGCATACCGGATGACGCTGGGCGGCGAGGCGGGAAGCGTGCGGCGGACGACGTCGTTGATGCGGACCTGCTTGCCCGTCTGTCCGGCGACCCATGCGCGATCGCGTCCGGCGACGTCGGCATGCGTCCAGCTCGCGCGCGCCTGGTCTCCGAGGAGGTCGACAGGCTGGGATCGCGGCGAGCACCCGGCGATCACGACCGCCGCCATCAATCCCCAGGCACGTCCAGGACGCAACCAACCTCCTCTGACGCCGCTAGTCTCCCATGCGCGTCGCGTGCGTCGATAACCTGCCATCGTCGATCCCTCGAAGAGAGGCCAGGAGGAGCAGCCGCGCCGACGGAGCCGAAGAGTTCGAAACCACGCTGCTTCCCCGGAATTGGCGTCGTTCCGGAACGGCGGCGCGGCGCCCGCGTACGCAGGACGCGGTATGGACGGAGAGACGGACGCGGGAGAGTCCGATCGCAAAGTTTATTTTCGAGCGTCGGATGGACTCGCCATGATCGCGTCGATGGCGGTCATGGATTCATTTCACGATGCGCGTCCAGCGAACGCGTCTTGTGCAGGAAGCGATTTCGACCACTCGAGAATCTTCGCCGACCAAACCAACTGCGATCGCGCGTTGTGGGGCGCGCCAGAGCCTTCGAAAAGCGAGCGCACGACCGCGTGTTACTCAGGGTCATGCACGACAACATGCTGTCCACCGCGGCCCGGCTGTCGGACGATGCCCTGCTCGCGCGACTCGAAATCCTCGCACTTCGCGAGCGGGATGCCACCGTCGAGCTCGTCGCCTGGTCCTGCTCCGGAGCCCCGCCCCGTGGTGGCGCCGCTCACTCCCGACCGCTATCGCGTTCAGTTCACCGTCTCCAAGGAGACGTACGACAAGCTGCGGCACATCCAGGATCTGCTGTGCCGCGAAATTCCCGACGGCGATCCGGCGGTCATCTTCGACCGCGCGCTCGATCTCCTCGTGAATGACGTGGAGAAGAAGAAGCTGGCCGCGACGAAGAATCCGCGGCCTCCTCGTGCCACGAGAGAAGGCTCGCGCGGCATTCCTGCGCACGTGCAGCGCACCGTGTGGAAGCGCGACGGCGGGCAGTGCGCGTTCGAAGGGAAGCGGGGCCGTTGCACCGAGTGTCGGTTCCTGGAGTGGCATCACGTCCAGCCGTTCGGACATCAGGGGCCGGCCACGGTCGCGAACATCTCCCTCCGTTGTCGCGCCCACAACGTGTACGAGGGCGAGCTGATGTTCGGTCGATTCGACCCGCCGGTCGTCCGGGAGTCGACAGGAACCTATGCTGCTTCCCGAGAATTCGCGTCGTTCCGGAACGGCGGACCGGTGACCGGCGGTTGAGCCACAGAGACACGAGACACGCGGTGTCGAACCCCTGAAGAACAGCCACAGCGACACAGAGACACAGAGAACGGAAGGAGAACAACGGAACCAAGAGCGCGATCACGAGTCACACGAAACGGGAACGGGAACAGGAACAACGAACGAGGATTGGACGATCAGACGGCGCGAAGGGGAGCGCGCGGAGCGGGGCGTTGAATTCCCGTAAGCGCGTCGCCCCGTGGAGCGCGACTCCCCGCAGCGCCGTCCGCCCGGCGCTTATCGGGGGCGCCGGACTGCGTGGTAACGTCGCCGCCGTTGCGGGACACGCCCTTCCAGCCGGACGAGGACGCGACTTTCCGCCGCACCCTGGTCCTGCTGACGCTGGCGGGGTTGATCGTCCGGGCCGCCCTGCTCGCGTTCGAGCCGGCGACGTCGCCGGTCGCGGACGAGCGGACATGGACGGACTGGGCGCGCATCGTCGCGGAGCGGCCCTCGCCGTTCCGCCATCGGATGATCTTCCACCCGCCCCTCTATCCTTATTTCCTCGCCGGACCCTTCGCGCTCACCGGAGCCTTCGTGGCCGCGCAGGCGCTGCAGGTCGTCGTCGCATCGCTGCTCATCCCCGCCGTCGGGCGTGTCGGAGCGTGGACCGTCGGGCGCGAAGCGGGAATCGCCGCCGCCGCGATCACCGCCTTCTATCCGGAGCTGATCTGGTTCTCCGTGCACTTCTGGGTCGAGAACATCTTTCTCGTCCTCCTGTGGTGGGCGTTCGAACGCGTGCTCGCCGCGGACCGGGACACGAGAATCCGCGACGCCGTGATCGCGGGCGTGCTCTGGGGAGGCGCGATCCTCGCCCGCGAGACGGCGCTTTTCTTCCTGCCCGTGGCGGCAGGGTGGCTGGCGCTCCGGCGCGGCCGCGGAGGGCTTGCTCGGGGAGCGGCGGTGGCGCTGGCGGCGGTCCTGGTCGTCGCTCCGTGGACGTACCGGAACTGGATCGCCTTCGATGCCTTCGTTCCCGTTTCCACCGCGGGCGGCCAGAACCTCTTCCAGGGCAACACCCGGATCCCGCGCGACGAGACGTACCGGATGGTGGACCAGGTGCAGGGCCGCATCGAGCAATACCGGTACGCGCGCGCGATGGGCATGGCGGCGATTCGCGAGCGGCAGCCGGCGTGGATCTTCGAGAAGCTCGGCGAGCAGATGCCGATGTTCTGGGAAGCGGAGAGCATGGCGCTCATCCACGTGAAGCGGGGCGCCTACGGCAAGGTCCCGCCTCCGGTGGCGCTCGCCGTGTCAGGAGTGATGCTCCTTCCGTATCTCGCCGTCCTCGCGCTGACGGTGCGCGGCCTGGCGACGGTGCCGCTCCGCGGTGGGATGCCGTTGCTCCTCATGTTCCTCGCCTACTACAACGCGATCCACATCGTCGCTCATGGCTTCAATCGCTACCGGCTGCCCGTCATGCCCGTGCTGTTCCTGATCGCGGCGTGGGGCTTCCGGCCGCGGGAGGATGCCGCCTCCGCGACGCCGGTGCGGCGGGGGTGGGCGATTGCCGCCGGCATCGTCCTGCTGGCGTCGGTGCTGCCGAGCCTCGCCACGCAGTGGCGTCACTGCGCCTACGCCCTCGCCCCGCCGCGCGCGGATGCGTCCGTGGAATGTCCCTCGCGATGAGGAAGCTGCTGCTCCTCGCCGTGGTGCTGGGGGCCATCGTGCGGGGGCCGTTCTGGGTCGAGGCGCTGCGCACCCCGGCCGACGGCGACACCGCGATCATCGGGCTGATGGCGCGCCACCTCGGCCGCGGCACGACGATGTGGGGTCAGCCGTACGGCTCGCCCCTGGAAGCCTGGATCGTCGCGCCGTTTTTCCTGATGTTCGGCTCTTCGACGGAGACGCTGCGCGCCGTCTACTTCCTCCTCGGTCTCGCCCTCATCCCGGCCGCGTGGGCGCTTGGGCGCGCGCTGGATCCGCGCGCCGCTCTCCCCGCCGCCGTGCTGGCGGCGTGCCCCGCGCCCTACGTTCTCCTGCTGTCGGCCCTGCCGCCGCCGATGTACCCGGCGGCGCTGCTTCTTTCCGCGGCGGCGCTGGCTCTCGCGATCCGGGGGGGCGAGAGAGGCCGCCCATCCGCGCTGCTCCTCGCCGCCTGGGGGATCGCCGCCGGCCTCGCGTTGTGGACGCATCTGATGACGGCCCCCGCGGTCGTCGCATCCGCGGTATTCCTGTCCATGCGCACCATCAATCGCCGCCGGTTGTGGATCGCCGCCATCCCGTTGCTACTGGTGAGCGCGCCGGTGTGGGTCAGCACGTCGGGGGATCGGCAGGCGGCTCCGGTCAGCCTGTCCGGTCGCCGCGCGTCCTTTACCGAGCATCTGGCCGCGACGCTTCCCGCTCTTCACCGTCCTCTCGGCGGCATCCTGGGGACGCATGTCCCGCTCGTGGCCGACGCCCCCGAGCACGTCGTCCGCCCGCACCGCCTGATCGCAGCCGCCATCGTTCTCTTGTGGCTGGCCGGCCTCTCCCTCGCCCTCACCGGCGCGCGCATGCATCCTGCCACGTGGCCTCTCCTCTTCGTGGTTGCGGCCTCCGTCGCCGTGTTTCCTCTGCCACTGCGATCGGGGCCGGGGACCATCCGGTTCCTCACCCCGCTGTATCTGCCGCTGGCCGCCCTGGTTGCGTGGGGCTGCGTCGCCCGTGCCGGCGTCCGGAGGGCCTGGGTTCTCGTCCTCGCGCTCGCGGCGCTGAACCTTGCCGCCTCGTCGTCGCTGCTCGCGGCCTGGCGAAGCGCAGACCGCGCGGCAGCACCCTTCCTGCTGCCCGACCTGCGGGCCGTGCGCAGCGCGCTGGAGGCGCGCGGTATCCGGCGCGTGTACGCGTCCTACGGGCCGGCGTATCGGCTGACCTTCGAGAGCGGCGAGCGCGTCATCGCCTCGCAGCCCTGGAACGAGAGGTTCCTGCACTACCCGCTGCCGTACCTCGACGAGGTGCGGTTCGCCCGCGACGTCGGGTGGGTGCTCGTGCCGGCAATCCCATCCGACCTGCCGGACCCGAATGCATTCGAGCAGGCCCTCGGTGCCGCAGGCGGGGCCTTCCAGCGCGACACCGTCGGAGCAGCGACCGTGTACTCGCGGTTCGAGCCCCCGTTTCCTCCCGCGGTCGTGCCCCTGGCCTCGGCGGGCGCGGCGGGAGATGGAGACCCGGCGACGCACGTCGATCCCGATCCATCACGCCCGATCCGGTTCGACCTCCCCGCGCCGTCGGCGGTGGCCGCGATCACGCTGATCGCCGCCGGCCACGGCCCCGCGCTGCCGCGCAGCATGGACGTCGAGGTCAGCGCCGACGGCACCACCTTCGTGACGGTCGCGTCGCGCCGGCGGCGTGGGGAACGCGGCGATCTGAGATGGGTCAACGGCCACCCGCAGTTCGTGGTCGACAATGACGTCCTTCCCATCGATCTCGGCGGCCGCACGGTGCGGGCCATCCGCATCAGCCCGGTGGCGGCGGAGGATCCATGGTCGCTGGCCGAGGTGCTGATCCATCCCGCGGGCGGCGCGGCCGACTGGTCGGATTGGCTTGCCCCGGACCTCGACTGGACGGGTCGCCGGCAAGCGCTGGAGGATGCGCCGCGGCGCGATCGCGCCGACTGGTACACGCGATGGGTGCTGGTCCGGCGAAGACGCTGACGGGCGCGAAATGCCGGTCTACTTCTTGACGATCAGCTTCTGCAGCGTGTCGGGATCGATCGGCTTCACCAGGTGGTGGTCGAAGCCCACCTTCGTCGTCCGTTCCCTGTCCTGCTGCTCCCCGTAACCGGTGAGCGCGACGAGCATGCGGCCGCCGAGGCCTTCCTTGCGCAGCTCGGTCGCCACCGCGAAGCCGTCCATCCCGGGAAGGCCGATGTCGAGCAGGATCACGTCCGGCTTGTACTCGCGCGCCGCCTCGAGGGCCGCGTTTCCGTCGTGGGCGAGGCGGACGTCATGACCCCAGATCCGGAGCAGCTCGCCGAGGGTCTCGGCGGAGTCGATGCTGTCGTCGACCACGAGGATGCGGCTGCCCTCTTCCATCCTGCAAGTATATCGCCCGCTGCCCGTCAGCGGATCGCGTTGGCGATCGCTGCGTAGGCGGCCGCCACCTTCTCGGCGTGGCGCGCTTCGCTGTACTCACGGGCGATCAGGTCGAGGCCGCGGGCGGCGCGGCGTCGGGCCTCGTCGGGATCGGCCAGGACCGCGCGAACGCCACCGGCCAGCCCTTCCGGTGTCGGCTCGACGAGCCACGACAGCGAGTCGTCGACCAGCTGGGTGTGCGTGAGGATGCGGGTGGCCACCAGCGGACGCCCCGACGCGAGGTACGTGTAGACCTTGAAGGGCGTGTTGGCGCCGCTGAGCCGTGGGGACACCACCATCGTCGCCGTCCCGAGAAACGCGGGCAGCTCTGCGGTCGGGCGCTTGCCGGCGAACACGCAGTTCCCGCCGCGGGAAATCACCGTGGGACGCGTCCTCATCCGCGCGATCTGCTCCGGCTCGCCGCCCATGAAAACGAACTGCGAATCCGGCACCAGCGCCGCGGCATCGACGAGGAGCTCGACGCCCTGGTATCTCTCGAAATTCCCGGAGTAGAGGACGACGGGGCGCGCGTCGAGGCCGAGCGACGCCTTCAAGGTGGCGACGTCCGCCGCAGACGCGGCGGGGCCGAGCAGCGGCGGATCCTCGACCTGGAACACCTGCGCTCGCGGCGCGCGGCGGCGGACCCCGTTGGTGAGGCTCGCGCACACCGTCACCACCGCCACGGAATGGCGGAGCGCGTGATTTTCCAGCGCTTCCGCGGCCCACAGCAGCGGGCCCCGGGTGGCGAATCCGGATTCGCGCAGCTGGTCGGGGATGGACGAGTCGACGTCCACCACCAGCGGCAATCCCAGCAGGCGCGCGACGGGGGCGGCGAAATGCGCCGCTTCCTCGACCGCATGCACGACGTCGAAGCGGCCAACCGCCATCCGCCACCACGCCCCCGCGATGAACGGGACGTCGAGGGCAAGCTTGGCCAGCGACGGCCCCGCCCGCACGCGGCCGACGGGAAGAGCGAGGCTGCGGCGGTGCCGCACCCCGGGGATGGCGACGTCCTCTCCCTGCGAGTACGTCAGCAGCTCGACCTCATGACCTTGCGCGGCGAGCGCGCTGACCATCGCCCGCACCGCCAGGGGCGTGCCCCGCACCTCGAAGAATGGCTGCGGGGAGAGGAAGAGGATGCGCAGCGTGCGGGTCAGGCCCGGGCGGGCTCCTGCGCCGTGTGCGCGGCCACGCCCTCGTGCTCGCCCAGGAAGCGCTCGGCGTCGATCGCGGCCATGCATCCCGTGCCGGCGGCGCTCACCGCCTGGCGGTAGCGCGAATCCGCGACGTCGCCGGCGGCAAAGACCCCGGGCACGTTGGTTGCCGTCGTGCGGCCGTCGGTGACGAGGTATCCGGTGGCGTCCATGGCCAGCTGACCCTTGAAGACGCCGGTGTTGGGCTCGTGGCCGATGGCCATGAAGATGCCGCCCGCGGGAACGTCCGTCACCGCGCCCGTCTTCACGTTGCGCACGCGGGCGCCCGTGACCTTGGTCTCCTTGCTGCCCAGGATCTTCTCGACCTCGCTGTTCCACAGCCAGGAGATCTTGGGGTTCGCAAAGGCGCGGTCCTGCATGATCTTCGACGCGCGCAGCTCGTCGCGCCGGTGCACGACCGTCACTTTGGGCGCGAACTTGGTCAGGAATGTCGCTTCCTCCATCGCGGTGTCGCCGCCGCCCACCACCAGCACGTCCTTCCCCTTGTAGAAGAAGCCGTCGCAGGTCGCGCAGGCGGACACCCCGCCGATCTTGGTGCGGAACTCGAGCTCCTCGGGAAGACCGAGCCAGCGCGCACGCGCGCCGGTGGCGATGATGAGCGTCTCGGCGTGGATCGTCCCGTCCTCGAGCGTGAGCGCGAAGGGCCGCCGGGAGAGGTCGACCTTTTGCAACGCGCCGGCGGCGAACTCGGTGCCGAAGCGCTCCGCCTGCTTGCGCATGCGGTCCATCAATTCGGGGCCGAGGATCCCGTCCGGAAAGCCCGGATAGTTGTCAACCTCGGTGGTCAGCATGAGCTGTCCGCCGGGGATGTCGGAGGGATCGCCGCCGCCGCCACCCTCGACGACCATCGGCGAAAGGCTGGCTCGCGACGCGTACAAGGCGGCGGTGAGGCCGGCCGGGCCCGAGCCGAGGATCACGACGCGGAACGTCCGCGCGGTCGTCATTACGGCCCAGTATACCGCCGCGCCCCGAACCCTCGACTGCGCGGTGCGCCGCGTGGTAGCGTCCCCCGCATGGTGACGGTCACGCGCATCGAAGTGCTTCTCTCCACCTTGAACGCCGCGGACGTCGGCACCCTGGAGAGCATCTCCGCCAAGCTCGAGCAGGTTCGCGACGAGCTGGAGCAGATCGACCAGCCCGAGCTCGCCTCGCGCGCGGCAGAGACGTTACGCGCTCTCGTGCGCGGCGACGTCGTCGAGTTCAAGCGCGGCCGGGCCTTCCTGCAGTCGAAGATCGGTCACCTCCGCTAGCCGGATGGCGTAGCGGCCTCTCCGCTACTGCACGCCGCCGTCGAAGGCCTGGGTGACGTGCATCGGCGCCGGAGAGGCGTGGTGATGCATCATCCGCCAGCCGCCTTCGGTGAGCCGGAAGATGTTGGTGGCCTGCGCCACCGTCATCCCCATCTCGTCGTCGACCTCGGTCGTGATGTTCTCCACGCAGGCGATGACTCCGATCTCGCCGAAGACCATGACGTCGATGGCGGTGGGCGTGACGTGCAGCCAGCGCGTGCTCGAGAACATGTCCTCGAAGGACCGGCGCACCGCGGTCCACCCGACCAGGGCATCACGGCCGGGGTGGACGCACCGGACCCAGCCCTCGTGGAGCCATAACGCGTCCATCGCGTCGAGGAGGTGCTTCTCGAGGGCGTCGTAGAACGCGTCGTTGGCGCGTATGAGCGAGCGCTGCGGCGGCTCCGGCTCCATGAATCCATCGTAGCCGCGCGCCTTTTGCGGCGGGGCGAAAGCCCCGAGGATTACAATCCCGCGTGGACTCTCCCGCGCCGCCCGGCGACCTTCCCGTCCACCACTCCTGGATCGGCAACCGCGAGGTCCCGGGTCATGGGGCGGTGCGCGACGCCGTCGATCCGTCGGACGGAACACCGTTCGCGTCCGCGTCGCTGCTCGACGCCGCGCAGGCGGCGGGGGCGATCGCATCCGCGCAGCAGGCATTCCCGGCCTGGAGCGCGTTGCCGTTCGCCGAGCGCGGCCGCCTGCTCCTGCGGATGCGCGACCTCGTCCTCAGCCAGGCGGAGGACATCGCGCGCCTGATCCATCGCGAGCAGGGCAAGCCCCCGGCGGAAGCGCACGCGGTCGAGATCTTCCCCTCCCTGGAAGCGCTGAAGCACCTCGCCCTGCATGCCGAGGAAATGCTGCGCGACGAAGCGGTCGAGGGGCAGAGCCTGCTCCTCGCCCACAAGGACAGCCGTATCGTGTTCTCGCCCCTGGGCCCCGTGCTCGTCATCACGCCCTGGAACTACCCGTTCGGGATCGCGATGACGGGGATCGCCGCCGCGCTGGCCGCGGGCAACACCGTCGTGCTCAAGCCCGCGCCGGCGACGACGCTCATCGGCCTCCGTATCGGGGCGCTTGCGCGCGACGCCGGCTTCCCGGACGGCGTGCTGAGCGTGGTCGCGGCCGACGACGCCGTCGCGGCGACTCTGACCGAGGATCCGCGCATCGCCAAGATCGTGTTCACGGGGAGCACGGCGACGGGGCGGAAGATCATGGCCGCTGCCGCGCGCAACCTCACGCCGGTCCTCCTCGAGCTCGGGGGCAAGGACCCCGCGGTGGTGTGCCGCGACGCCGACCTCGACCGCGCCGCCCGCGGGGTGGTGTGGGGAGCGTTCGTGAACGCGGGGCAGACCTGTGCCTCGGTGGAGCGCGTGTACGTCGACGCCTCCGTCGCGGATGAATTCACGACGCGCGTCGTCGAGGAGACAAAGCGCCTGCGCATCGGCGGTACCGAGGGCGACATGGGCCCGATGACGATGGAGCGCCAGCGGCGCATCGTCGAGGAGCACGTGGCCGACGCCGTCGCACGCGGAGCCACCGTCCGCGCCGGTGGCATGACACCGCCGGGGCCGGGCTGGTTCTATCCACCCACGGTGCTGACCGGCGTGGATCACACGATGCGCGTGATGCGGGAGGAGACGTTCGGACCAGTGCTCCCCATCATGGCCGTTCCGTCACTCGACGAAGCGATCCGGCTGGCCAACGACAGCGAGTACGGGCTCACGGCCAGCGCCTGGACGCGGGATCCGGAGGTCGCGCGCACGCTGGCGCAGCGCCTGGCCGCCGGCGTCGTCACCATCAACGATTGCGTGTACAGCTACGGGGAGCCGACGGCGCCGTGGGGCGGCGTGGGGAAGAGCGGGATCGGCCGCACGCACGGCGGGGCGGGACTGCGCGAGATGGTGTCGGCCAAGTACGTCGCCGAGGAATTCCGGAGCGGGCCGAACCTGTGGTGGTACCCCTACGGGAGCGAGTTCCATCGGCTGATGTCGGTCGCGAACGGGTCGCTGCACGGCAAGCGGCTTGCCCACCGGGTGCGCGGCCTCGTTGGTCTCATGGGGTTCCGGCGATTCTGGCAGCGCGTCCGCCTGGGCGGCATCCTCCGCAACATCGACAAGATGTTTTAGACGTATTTAGTTGGGGGGGAACGTCGGCGTGGGCGCAAGCGATGCGCCTCGCTCCCCCCCAAACCCCCCACCGGGCGCCGTCCGGCCCGCCACGGCTGGCCGGGTCCTCGTACCGCCATGGCTGACCGGTGCTGCGCCGTCCGCCGCCCTACCGATCGGCTTGCCCGCCGTCATCGAGCCGGTTACGCCCAATCGACTTCCCGGTCGAGAAGGTCGTCGATGGAAAGCAGGCGCTCGGCGCCGGCCGGGTCGCGGAACGCGGCGTGGTACCACCCCCGCATTCCCACCGGCACGTGCGGGACGCCCTGGAGGAGCAGGCGTCCGCCGGACACGAGGCGCAGGAACACGCGCTCGTACGACGACCGCGTGAGATAGCGATCGGGAAAGGGGACCGCGATCGGTCCCGGCCGGTCCTGGATACGCCGCTCCAGAACCCGCGGGCGCACCCGCCGGTCCATCTCCGCCGCCTCGTCGTCGGCCCAGGCGCCGGGGAATTCGACGCGCCGGTCCTGGCCACGATAGTCGGGCCCCGGCGACGCCGTGCGCGGAGCGCCGGGCTCTTTCGCCCCGGGGGGAACGAACGGCCCCAGGTCCCTCGGCGGCGATCCTCCACGGGCGGCGCGACGCGCCTCCCTGGCGAGCCGCTTCTGGTGGAGCTGCCGCTCGCGATCCCGTTCCGCGACGTGCTCGTCGAAGCGGCCCGCCGACCAGCGCACGTCCCGCGCGACTTCCCATCGTCCGTCTACCGGCCGTCCCAGCAGCTCGGGCAGCACCTCCCCCCAGCGGCACGCGCGCCCCGCGTCGTCGTAGGCGCCGGGCCGGTCGGGCAGCTCGAGCAGCGACGGGCTCTGACCCTCGAGCACCCCGAACAGCAGCCGGAAGCTGAACGGGTCGGCGGTGGCGCGGATGGACCGCCGGAAGCGCCACGCGATCTCCCGCGCGAGAGCGCGCAAGGAGAGACGGCGCCCATCCCGCGTAGACCATGCGCGCGCGTCCACGTTGGCGGTGAAGGGGCTTCGCTCGAAGTGGAAGTCCTTGACCAGCCAGCCGCGCCGCGAGGAGTGTTTGCCCGGCGTGACGCCCTCGACGACCGGTATGGCCTGGGTGTCGAGCATGTCGAGGCCATACGACGGCCACGCCATGACGCCGCGCACGATGCCCACGATGAGGGTGGCGGTGGCGACCATCAGGCCGGGATCGGGAGTGAAATCGAACGTCACCTCGATCCGGTTGCCGCGCGGGCGCACCCCAACGCCGGTGGAACGGCGGTTCCCGCCCACCAGCGCGACGGGCAGGGGAAGGATGTAGGCCAGAAGGTGCGCGAGAGCCTCCGCGCTCCGCGCCGGGTCGCCCGGAGTGGGGTCGAACGAGACGTTGTAATGCGTGCTGAACCCTTCCAGCCTCGACTCGTGCGACGTGCGCTCGCCCCAGCGCGTCAGCTCGCCCCGGACGAACCCGATCTGCTCCCACAGATTGCGCACCGCTCGTGCCGAGCACCCGGGCTCGAGCTCGATCACCGGGGTCACGACCTCGATCACGCCCTGGTCGAAGTACACCGACCCGCCGGTCGGCAGTTGCGGGTTCGTGCCGCCGTGGGTGCCGAGAGGGAGGGTGATGAACGCTTCCGGCTTGCCCCAGTACGTCTCCGGAGTGACCCGCTGGCCGTCCACGAAGGTGCCGAACTCCGCCTCGATCCCCATGACGGGGGAACGGAGGTTGATCGCGGGCAGTTCCGGCCGGGCAAGCTTCGCTTGTTCGAGCACGCAAGGGTTTAAGCAAGAGTCGGGCCCGCACGGGCCTACACTAGGGGCGATGGCCGTGCCCGGTTCCGTTCTCTCTCCCGCCCGCCGCCCGAAGTGGCTTCACATCACCGTCGGCGCGGTCCTCATCGTCATCGTCGTCGTCCTGACCGTCGGCTGGCAGATACTCGGCGTCTCCGACATCGGCAGCGCGCAGGTCCACCCCCTGCGCTATTTCATCTACTTCCTGGGAACGCTCCTTTTCCTGCTCCTCATCGGCGGTCTGGTCATGATCGTCCTGCTCCTCCTGCGCGAGGTGCGCCTGAACGAGCGCCAGTCCAACTTCGTGAGCGCGGTGACCCACGAGCTGAAGACGCCGGTGGCCTCGTTGCGCCTTTACCTGGACACCCTGCAGATGCGCGACCTTCCGGAAGAGAAACGCGCCGACTTCTATCGGACCATGCGGCAGGACCTCGACCGCCTGAACGCGACCATCAACAACGTCCTCAATGCCGCGATGTACACGGACCGGCCGGTCGTGGATCCCCAGCCCCTGGACTTCGCCCGTCTGGTCCGGCGATCGATCGACCTCACGCGCACCCGCCACCAGCTGCCGCCGGAGTCATTCACCTACGACGGCCCGGAGGGGCTTCACCTGCGCGGCGACGCCCAGGCGCTGGAGACCGCGGTCGTGAACCTTCTGGACAACGCGGTCAAATATTCGAAGGAAAAGGTCGAAGTGGCGGTGCAGGTCGCCGCCGACGGTGACGGGCAGGCGCAGCTCCGGGTAAAGGACCGTGGCATCGGGATGACCCGGTCGCACCTGCGGTTCGTCTTCAATCGCTTCTATCGGATCGGCGCCGAGGTCCGCCGCAGCCATACCGGCACCGGGCTGGGCCTCTTCATCGTCAAGTCGGTGGTGAAGGGGCACCGGGGAACGGTTACCGCCGACAGCGGCGGTCCGGAAGCGGGCTCGACGTTCACCATCACGCTGCCCGGGGTGATGGATCCGCCGCCGGCCGGGGCCGAGGCCCTGCGCCGTGGCTAGAGTGCTGATCGTCGAGGACGAGATCAACCTCGCCCGGGGCATCCAGTTCAACCTCGAGCTGGAGGGTTACCAGGTCGAGGTGATTGGCGACGGCAACGAGGCGCTGGCCCGCCTGACCGCCCCGGACCGGACGCCGCTGGACCTCGTCATCCTGGACATCATGCTGCCCGGAGCCGACGGCTTCGCCGTCGCGGACGGGATGCGCAAGGCGGGAAACTTCGTGCCCATCCTGATGCTGACCGCCAAGAGCCTGCCCGCCGACGTGGTCCACGGGCTCGAGGCCGGGGCGGACGACTATCTGCCGAAGCCTTTCGACCTTGCCATCCTGCTCGCCCGCGTGAAGGGGCTTCTGCGCCGGAGGGACTGGGCGCGGGCCATAGGTACCCTGGAGACGGCCAGGATCGGGGAGGCTGAAGTCGATTTCCGAACCTTCGAGATCCGCATCGCGGGCGAGGTCTGGCCGCTCACGCTGCTCGAGGCGACGCTGCTGAAGCTGCTCGTGCAGAACGCCGGCAAGGTCGTGTCGAAGGGTGAGATCCTGGAAAAGGTCTGGAACCTGAGCCCCGATACGGAAACGCGGGCGGTCGACAATTTCATCGTCCGCCTCAGACGCTATCTTCACGACAACTCAAGGGTTTCAAAGCACTTGCAGACCGTGCGCGGCGCCGGCTACCGGCTGGTCCCGTAACATTTCCCGCTCGAGACCGTCTGACTGCTCAGTGCCCCTTCCCGCAGCCGACCTGATCCGACCGCGGCTGACCGCGGACCTCGCGCGGGTAAACGCGGCGAGCCATCTCGGCCCGCTGCGGCTGTCCGACGTCCTGTGCTCCACAGGCGACCGCGGGTTCGCGCTCGTGCTCCTCCTGGTGACTTTTCCCTTCGTGCTGCCGTTTCCCACTCTCGGGCTCGCCACGCCGGTCGGATTTGCGCTCGCGCTGGCCGCGCTCGGCCTCGTCGCGGGGCGTCCGGCCGTCCTCCCGCGTTCGCTCGGAACGCTCGCCATAAGCCCCGTCATCCTCGCCCGTGCCTCCGCCGTCGTTTCGCGGGGAGCGTGGGTGCTGGGGGGGATCGCGCGCGCGCGGATGCCCTTCATGATGTCGGGTTCGATGCGGATTGCGCTCGGAATTTCACTCTTCACGGCCGCCGTGATCCTCGGCCTGCCCATCCCGCTGCCGCTGTCCAACTTCTTTCCCGCCGTCGCGATCATCCTCCTCGCGGTGGGAGTGCTGGAAGGCGACGGGCTGCTCGTCGTCGCCGGACACGCCGCTACGGTGGCCGTCTGCGCGATCGTGGCCGGAAGCTGCACCGCCGTGGTCACCGTGGCCACGGGGCTGGCCGGAAGATTTTTGTAACTTCGGGGGATTAGGATGGAGGGTAATGCCTTCGTCCCGGCCCATCCCGCGGTGGCCGCTCATCGACCGCCTGTACGCCTCGAACTGGTCGACGCCCGTCGCCCTGGCCGTGGTCATGGTCTCGGTCCTCTTCCTGGTCGTCTTTCCGCGGCTGGCCAGCCGGCGTAACCAGGCCTTGCGCGACGAGATCGAGCAGACGTCGGGCCCCGCGCGCACGGCTGCCGGCGCGGTGGAGCGCTCGCTCGCCCTCGAGGTGGCCGCCGGACGAGCGTATGTGCTCACCGGAGATCCCGTTTTTCGCGGCCGGTATTTGGACGCCGCGTCGGAGGGCCAGACCGCTGTCGCCGAACTGGAGGCGCTCGGGCTGCGCCTCGACGGCGGCGTGCCCGCGCGCATACTCGCTTTCAAGGAAACCAAGGCGTCCTGGGAGCGTTCCCTCGAGGCGGTGATCGGAGGCCGCATCACCCGCGACCAGTTCATCGCGGACATGAACGCGCAGCAGGAACGGTTCGAGAAAAGCGTGGAGGCGCTCCGCGCCGTTGACACCGCGATCGTCGAGGAAGAGGCCGCGCGCCGCGGCGCGATCCGTGAAGGCGCACGGATGGAGGACCGCCTGGTCGTGATCGCGGCCCTCGTCGCATTCCTGGCCGCGGTGGCCGCCGGAGCCCTGACGCGGCGGCTGCGGCACCTGACGCGCCAGGCGCGACGCCGCGCCGAAGAGGAGCAGGAGCTGCGGCTTCTGGCCCGCGCCCTGAGCGGCGGCCTGACCGTCCAGAGCGTCGCGCAGCAGGTGGTCGAGAGCTCCGTCTCCTCCACGCGGGCCAGCGGCGCTCACCTGGAGCTGGTCGCGGCCCGGGAAGTCGGGATCGCCGCCGCAGCGGGCGAGGGCGGCCCTCATGCCGATGCGCGCGTCCCCTCTCCCGGCTCGCTCACGGAGATGATCATCGAGGAGCGCGAGCCCGTGATCCTGTCCGACGTCGCGTCGCTCGGCGTGGCCATGGTCGCGCATGTGACCCCCGGCAATTCGGCGCTGGTGGTGCCGCTGTTCTCGGAGGACGACGTCCTCGGGGCGCTCGTCCTCCTTCGAAATCCCTCGTCGCCGCCGTTCGAGGAGTCGGACGTCACCCATGCGCGCATCGTGGGCGACCTCGCATCCGCCGCCCTCCGCCGCGTGATGCTGCTCGAGGAGACCCAGCGTGAGCGCTCGGCGCTGAAGGCGAGCGAAGAGCAGTTCCGGGCCCTGGCCGAGACGGCGCAGGTCGGCATCTTCGTCATCGCGCAGGACGACACGATCGTGTTCGCGAACCCGCCGGTGGAAAAGATCTTCGGGTACAAGGCGTCGGAGCTCATCGGGCAACCGATGTCCACGTTGATCCCGGCCGAGCTGCGCCACAGCCACCGTGCCGGAATCGCGCGCTACGCGGCCACCGAGAAGCGCCACATCCCCTGGGAAGGCGCGGAGCTGCCCGGCCTGGCCCGGGACGGCCGCGAGATCCCGCTCGAGATCACGATCGGTGAGTTCACCCGCGACGGCAAGCGGTATTTCACCGGGATCGCCCGCGACATCACCGAGCGGCGGCGCGGCGAGGAGGAGCGCGCGGGGCTGTTGGCGCGCGAGCGCGAGGCACGCGAGCGCGCGGAGGCGGCGATCCGGACCCGCGAAGAGGTGCTGGCCATCGTGTCCCACGACCTGCGCAATCCGCTCAACACGATTGCCATGGGAGCGGCCGCGCTCACCGACGCAACCGGCGACGAGGCGACGCGGTCCCGCTACATCCAGATGATCCAGCGCGCGATCCAGCGGATGAACCGGCTCATCGAGGACTTGCTCGACGTGGTCCGGCTCGAGGGTGGTCAGCGGCTCGCGCTGGATCCAAAGCCCCTCGAAATCGAGCGGCTGGTGGGCGAGATGAGCGAGTCCTTCAGCGCCCAGGCGGTCCCCAACCACCAGACGTTCGTGTCCGAATGCGCTCCCGGGCTGCCGCCCGTCCTGGCCGACCGCGATCGCCTGGCCCAGGTGCTGTCGAACCTCGTTGGAAACGCCCTGAAGTTCACGCCGGAGGGCGGTCGCGTGGCCATGGCGGTGGCCGGAGGGACCGGCGAGGTGCTGATCACCGTCTCCGACACGGGCCCCGGGATCGCGCCGGAGGATCTGCCGCGGATCTTCGATCCCTACTGGCAGGCGGGACGGACGGCACGCCTCGGGGCGGGGCTCGGCCTCACGATCGCGAAGGGAATCGTCGAGGCGCACGGCGGGCGGATCTGGGTGGAGAGCCGGCCCGGCGAAGGAACGACCTTCACCTTCACGCTGCCCACGGCGGGCCCGGAGCCGGATCCCTCCGCGTCGGTCGCGCCGGAAAAAATCGCCCTGTCCTGATCCGCCGGGGCTCGCTCATCACCGCTTGATCATCCGCCGCTGACCGGCGGCACGAACACGACCTCGTCGCCGTCACGCAGGACGGCGTCGAACGCGGAATACCGCCGATTGATGGCCGCGCTGAGGCTGGGCCGCCTGCCGGCCAGCTCGGGATGGTCGGCGGCGAGCCTCTGCCAGACCGCCTCCGGAGTGGCGCCCTCGGGCACCTCGATCTCGACGGCGGACCGACCGACGGCCTCACGGATCCCGGCGAACAAACGGACGTGCACGCGCACCGGGCTAGACTAACAGGTCCGCCTTTCGTCGCCGGCGGGCATGGAGGAGAGTTGCCCAGGGACCGGTTCGGGAGGGAGATCGATTACCTCCGCATATCGGTGATCGACCACTGCAACCTGCGGTGCGTCTACTGCATGCCGCTGCGCGGCCTGTCCTTCATCCCCTCTCCGGACCTGCTCACCGCCGACGAGATCGAAACGGTAGCCGTCGCCGCGGTCGGGCTCGGCTTCCGCAAGTTCCGGCTGACCGGCGGCGAGCCCACCCTGCGGGCGGACATCGTCGACATCGTCCGCCGCATCGCCGCGATTCCGGGCGTGCAGGACGTCGCGATGACGAGCAACGCGGTCCTCCTCCCCCAGCTGGCGCAACCGCTGCGGGCGGCGGGGCTGACGCGCATCAACATCCACGTGGACACCTTCCATCCCGAGCGGCTGAAAAAGATCATGCGCTTCGGCAGCCTGGAGGAGATCGAGGCCGGCATCGCCGCCGCCGAGGCGGCCGGGCTGGCGCCCATCAAGATCAACGTCGTGGTCACACGCGACTACAACGACATGGACGTCGCCGACATCGCGCGGCGGGCGGTCGAGCGCGGGTGGCAGGCGCGCTTCATCGAGCTGATGCCGCTCGGCGGCGGCGACACCGCGCGGGTGGCGCTGACGCAGTTCGTCCCCTCGCGGGAGACACGGGCGCGCATCGAGGCCGAGCTGGGCCCGCTCGAGCCCATCCCCAACGCACACGCGGCGGATGAGTCGCGGAACTTCCGTGTCGCCGGTGGCGCGGGCACGGTCGGATTCATCAGCCCCGTGAGCGAGCCGTACTGCGGAACGTGCAACCGCATGCGCCTCACTGCGGACGGCAAGTTCCACCTCTGCCTGCTGAGCGACGACGAGATGGACGTGCGCAAGGCGCTGCGCGCGGGCGGCGGAATTCCCGCGGCGGCGGCGATCCTTGCCCGTGCGGTAGGTGCCAAGCCGACGGGGCATCGCCTGGACGAAGGCGTGTCCACCGAAGAGCGCCAGATGTTCCAGATCGGCGGCTGATGTATCCTTACGGTAGGTAAGGCGGCATTACCAAAAGTAAGGGAGGGCTTGCATGCCTACCGCAACCGTCACCACCAAGGGTCAGGTCACGATTCCGAGGTCGATCCGGCAAGCCCTGAAGGTCGGCGCCGGGGACCGTCTCGATTTCGTCCTGGAGGCTGAAGGCAGGGTCATCGTTCGGCCCGCGACCCGCGGCCTGGGGGATGTCAAGGGGCTCCTCCACAAGGCGCGCCGAAGGCCGGTGACCGTCGAAGAGATGAACGCCGCGATCGTGCGCCAGGGGCGGTCGGCAGGATGACAGGCCTCGACACCAACGTCCTCGTCCGTTATCTGACGCAGGACGACCCCGCGCAGGTCCGGAAGGCAAACGCCCTGATCGACGGCGCCGTTCGCGAGGGGGAGAGACTCCATCTCGATGTGGTCGTCCTCTGCGAAGTGGTCTGGGTCCTTCGAGGCGCCTATGAGATCAAGAAGGAGGGCGTGGCGGACGCACTCGACAAGATTCTCGACGCGGCGCAGTTCCACATCGAGGACAGGGACTTGTTGCGCGAAGCCGTGGGTGCTTTCCGCGGCGGGCAGGGCGATTTCTCGGACTACGTTCTCGGCCTCAGAAACCGAAGAGCGGGGTGCGACGCCACGGCGACCTTCGACAAGGCCCTGAGAAAGAGCGAGCTCTTCACGCAGTTGTAGGTTCGCCGCAGAACCCCCCCTTCCAGAGCGGCGGCTGACGGCAAACGAACGGGACACAGAGGACACGGAGGAGCACAGAGGACACAGAGAACGGAACAGAGAGAAACGGAAACGGAGAGAACGGAAACGGAAAGATAAACAGCAAAGACAGCCAGGAACGGAAACGGCCAGGAACGGAAACGCAGCGCGCGGGCTGACGGCGCGCACTCTCGCGGACCAGGGCGGCCGCTTCTATCGACTCTTTCTTTTCTCTGTGTTCTCTGTGCTGTCCTCTGTGTTCTCTGTGTCCCGTTGTTGTTGCTGCTGGGGATCGAGCCAGACCGCGCCGTCGGCGTAGAACTCCTTCTTCCAGATCGGCACCGTCGCCTTCAGGGTGTCGATCGCGTACCGGCAGGCCTCGAACGCCTCCGCCCGGTGCGGCGAGCACACCGCGACGGCGACACTGGCCTCGCCGATCTCCATCCGCCCCAGGCGATGGACGATGGCGATGGAGGTGACCGGCCAGCGTCGAAGCACCTCGGCCGCGATCTCCTCCATCAGCGGCAGCGCCATCTCCTCGAACGCCTCGTACTCGAGATGGCGGACGGCGCGCCCCGCGTTTTGATCGCGCACCACGCCGACGAAAGTGCACACGGCCCCGTCGGCGGCGGACGCGGCGGCCAGGGTGGCAACGTCGATGGGGAGGCGCGTCAGGGCGATCACGTTCGTCGATAATGGCGCAGCCATCCAGCGAGGTCCAAATGAGCGAGCAGGCCGCCCAGTATCCGGCACCCAGCAGCACGCGAACGAGCTTCTGGACCACCCTCGTCCTCACCGTGCTCGCGACGTATCTCCTGAGCCGCGTGATCAAGCCGTTCGCGCCCGCGCTGTTCATCGCCGCCGTGCTCGCCGGCGCAGTGTCTCCGATCTACGAGCGCCTGGCCCGGAAGATGGGGGATCGCCGGATGCTGGCCTCCGGGGTCGCGACCTTGACCATCCTGTTGGTGGTGATCCTCCCAATGGTGTGGCTCGCCGTCGTGCTGGGCCAGGAGGTCGCTGACGGAGCGTCCTACGTCCGGAAAACACTGCGCAGCGAAGGCGTCGGCGGCCTCGTGAACGACCTTCCTGCGCCGATGCGATCGGCGGCGCAGAAGATCCTCGAGAAGCTGCCCCAGGACACGGAAGAGCTGACCCAGGTCGCGGGGGAACAGGGCGGCCGGGCCGCCTCCGCCGTAGGCGGCTTCGTGTCCGCCACCTGGAGCGTGGTCGTGCAGATGGTGATGATGCTCATCGCCTTCTTCTTCCTGCTCGTGGACGGGCCCCGCCTCGTGAAGTGGGCGGTGGACGTCCTGCCGCTGCGGCAGACCCAGTCCCTCACCCTGCTCAGCGATTTCCGCAAGGTGACGGTCGCCGTGCTGGTGTCCTCCATCGCGACCTCGGCCATCCAGGCCGCGGTGGCGTTCGTCGGCTACCTGCTGGCCAAGGTGCCCAACCCGATGTTCTTCGGCTTCGTGACCTTCCTCGTGGGCCTGGTCCCCGCGGTCGGGGCGGGAGCGGTGACCCTCGGCGCCGCTCTCATCGTCTATCTCTCCGGCCGGCCCGGCGCGGCGCTGTTCCTCGCCATCTGGGGCGTCCTCTTCGTCGGGCTGGCCGACAACGTCGTCAAGCCGTACCTGATCCGCGGCGGGATCGAATTGCACGGTGCGGTGGTGTTCTTCTCGCTCATCGGGGGGCTGGCCTACTTCGGCCCGGTGGGTCTTCTGGCCGGCCCGCTGATCGTGTCCTTCTTCATGGCCGTGGTGCGGATGTGGAAGGCGCAGCTGGGAGACCGGCGATCCGTCCCCCGCGAAACGCCCGACGAGATCGTCGCCCCCTCCTAGCGCGCGGTCAGCGGGTGGAGATGATCCACCGGCCCGTGGCCATGGCCGACCGAATAGGACCGCCGGATCGCTTCGGTGAGATAGACCTTGGCCCCGCGGACGGCTTCGAGAAGCTCTTCACCCATCGCCAGCCGCGACGCGATGGCCGACGCGTACGTGCACCCGGTGCCGTGCGTGTTGGCGGTGTCGATGCGGGGGGCGCGCAGCTCTTCCATCCGCGTCCCGTCGAAGAAGACATCGATCGCGTCCCCGGGCAGGTGGCCCCCCTTGACCACGACGGAGCGGACGCCACGGCGGTGGAGCTCGCGCGCGGCGGCCTTCATGTCGTCGAGGGTGCGCACCGGGCCCCCGAGCAGGGCCTCGGTCTCGGACAGGTTCGGGGTGAGCACCGTGGCCAGCGGGAAGAGGCGCTCCACGTAGGCCTGCTCGGCCTCGTGATCGAGGAGCCGGTCGCCCCCCTTGGCGACCATCACGGGATCCACGACGAGGTGGGGGATGGTCCACGCCGCGGCGGCCCGCGCCACTGCCTCGATGATGGCGCGGTTGGCCAGCATGCCCGTCTTGGCCGCGGCGACTGTCATGTCGGAGGTCACGGCGTCGATCTGCGCGACCACCATGCGCGGCTCGAGGGCGACGTAGTCGGTGACGCGCACCGAATTCTGCGCCGTCACCGCGGTGATGGCGCAGGTCCCGTGAAGGCCGTGCGCCGCGAACGTCCGCAGGTCGGCCTGGATGCCCGCGCCGCCCCCGGAGTCCGATCCCGCGATGGTGAGGGCGACCTTCATCGCGCGCCGTTCGCGTCCATGTCCGCGGCCGGTGGGACCAGTCACTCGCCGAGGGCGATCAGCATGCGATAGGTGAGCCCCCAGATCACGATCTCGTCCAGGCGGACGCATGGAAACTGCAACGACTGGCCGCCCTCGTGGTAGTCCATCGTCGACCGGAGCTCGGCGCCCAGGAGGGCGGCGAGAGGCAGCCAGTGGACGCTGCGCACTTCGCCGCTCAACCGCAGCTCCGACGCGGTGAGCAGCCGGAACACGAAGGGCTGGATCGACAGCTCCAACGGCCGCATCCGCGCCATGGCGCGCACTTCGTCGAGGGCCCCGATCAGCTCTCCCGCCTGCCCGAGGTCGAGACCGATCTCCTCGTCGGTCTCGCGCTTCGCGGTGGCGATGAGGTCGGCATCTCCCGGCTCGACCCGTCCGCCCGGGAACGCCATCTGTCCCGACCACGGGTCCTGCGGATGATCGGCGCGGCGGATGAACAGCAGCTCGATGCCGCGCTCGCCATCGCGGAGGATCAGCGCGACCGCGGCCCGCGAGGCCACGGCGGGCGTGACGGGCATCGCCGCACGGGACGCGACCGCGCGCCGTACGTCGTCCCATGTTGGATCCACGGGATCGATTGTCTCATCCCGTCTCCGCTATCCGCCGATCAGCCGGTGGCCGTACTCCAGCCAGAGGAAGGCCATGTTGGGGGCGAGGGCGCCGTCGAGCAGCATCTGGTCGACCTCCGCCACCGTGAAGTAGGACAGGGACTCGATTTCCGACGGCTGGGGCCGAAAACCCTCGACCGGGATCGCGGTGCGCCCCTCGTACATGGCGACGTGGTAGCGCACCACGCGTTTGCCGCCGCCGTCGGCAATCCGGACGTCGCGCAGGTTCAGCTTCAGCCCCATGCGGCGAAGGACGACCGCGGCGGCGAGGTCCGACGACGCGATCGTGTGATCGAAATGCGCTTTCGATCGCGACAAGACGACCCGCTTGCTCGAGGGATCGTCGAAGAGCTCCTCCCCCGACTCTCGCAGGGCGGTGACGTCGAACTCCTCCCCCGCGCCCACGTGGCCGCCCACGGATTTGTCCCATCGCCCGCCGTTCTCGGTTCCCTCCGGCCGTCGCTGCAGGAGCACGCGTCCCGTCGCATCGCGGACGATCACGTTGATCGCGCCGACGGCGAGCCCCGATTGCTTCGCTTCCGTGCGCGGACGCGCGCCTACGATCTCGCCCGCCGCGTCGTAGACGTTCAGAAGCTCGTCGTCGCTGTCGGCGCCCATCGGTCCGCATGCTACGCTCTTTCCGTTCATGGGCCGACGGCGTCTCCCCCTCATCGCGGCCCTGGTCGCCGTCGTCTCCGCCGCCGGCGCGATTCCTGCCGCCGCGGCGTCGTTTCCTCCCGGCTACGATTTCCGCAGCATCGTGACCCCGCGCGCGACCATCCACTACCACCAGGGTCTCGAGCCGATGGCACGGCAGGCGGCCACGCTCGCCACCAGCCTTCTCGAGGGTTACGAACGGCGCTACGGGATGAGCGTTCCGCGGGTCGAGATCGTCATCTCCGACGTCGAGGACGACCCCAACGGCTTCGCGTCCCCGCTGCCGTTCCCGCTCGTCGGCCTGCGCGCGGTGGCGCCGACGGGCGCGGAGGAGCTCGGCAGCCATGACGGATGGCTGCGCCTCGTCCTCACCCACGAGCTCGCGCACGTCGTCCATCTCGAGGCCGCCCGCGGTGTCGTGGCCGTGGCCCGCCGGGTCGTCGGTCGCGCGCCGTTCCTCTTCCCGAACGCTTCGTCCCCGACGTGGCTGGTGGAAGGGCTCGCGACGTACGAGGAGACGGAGCAGACCTCCTTCGGGCGAGGGCGGAACCCCGACGTGCGCATGGTCCTGCGCATGGCCGCCATCGAGGGGCGGTTTCCCGACATCGACGAGGCGGTGGGCAGCCGTGACCGATATCCTGGCGGCGCGGTCGCGTACCTGTTCGGCGAGGCGTTCCTGCGGGATCTCTCGCGGCGATTCGGATCGACGGTACTGCCGGAGATCGTACGCGTCCACGCCGGCCGCCCCGTTCCGTACCTGG
>Ga0136617_10000416_pt1 | contig 35501 bp, 35 predicted proteins | sample AntDrymUQ3222106_2_FD_129672 | JGI IMG/M metagenome (GOLD analysis project Ga0136617, IMG submission 129672) | Polar desert sand microbial communities from Dry Valleys, Antarctica - metaG UQ322 (21.06) | ecosystem: Environmental > Terrestrial > Soil > Desert | place: Antarctica: Dry Valley... | reverse complement strand
GGATAAAGGCTGCGGCAAACGTGCGGGACGTGCCCTACCAGTCCCTTATCAAGATGTGGCTGGAAGAGAAGCTCTCGGCGTGACAACTGCCGCATTCGCCGCGAATGACGACTCCTTGTAACAAAGCGAAGTGACCATCATCGCGGGGGTCGCGCGATCCCCATGCCCGTGTCTTTGTCCGCATTCATCACACCGGTATCCGTTTCACAGATCGCTGGCACCTAAAGCCAGCATTCGCGATCCTGCTCTATCAGGATCTGGCGGTGATTCCGCTGATCGCGCTTCTGCCGGTGCTCGCCCCGAGCACAACCAGCGGTGCGAGTGGTTGGGTGCTCGCGATCAAAGGAGTGGCCGCGATCGTGCTCGTCATCGTAGTCAGCCGACTCCTGATCCGTCCCATCCTAAAGGTAGTCGCACGCTTCGGTGGCCGCGAGGTGTTCACGGCTGCCGCATTATTGGTCGTCGTCGGCGCGGCGTTGTTGATGGAAGTGATCGGCCTCTCGATGTCTTTGGGGGCGTTCCTCGCGGGCGTGCTCCTCGCCGATTCGGAGTTCCGTCACGAGCTCGAGGCCGACGTCGAGCCATTCAAGGGGCTCCTCCTCGGGTTGTTCTTCATGGCCGTCGGGATGAGCGCCAACCTTGCACTGCTCGCGGCGCATCCGATTCCCGTGCTCGGTGTGGCTTTAGGATTGATGTTGCTGAAAGGCGTCGTTCTCTGCGCCGTGGCGCGCGTCGCAGGGAATGGGAACGAAGACGCTCAACGCATCGCCATCTTGCTTGCGCAAGGCGGGGAATTTGCCTTCGTGCTGTTCACGGCAGCCCAGACGGTGGGGATACTCGCTGGCGAGACCGCCCAATTTCTCGTGCTCGCGGTGACCATCTCCATGCTCCTCGCCCCACTCTCCTTCGTCGTGCACGAGCGGATGCTTGCTCGCTGGCTCGAGCGCAAGAAACCTCCCGAGTTCGATCTCATCGATGGGCCGGGAAACCCGGTGATCATCGCGGGCTACGGACGCTACGGACAAATTATCTCGCGCGTGCTGCGCATGGCTGGCATCCCCTTCACCGCACTCGAGACGAGTTACCAGCAGGTCGATTTCGTACGCAAGTTTGGCGCGAAGGTCTATTACGGCGACGCTTCCCGACTCGAGTTGCTCGAATCGGCGAAGACCGGCGACGCCAAGCTCTTCGTGCTTGCCATTGACGACGTCGAGGCTTCGGTCAAGACCGCCGCCCTCGTTCGCAAGCACTTTCCAGATTTGCCGATTCTGGCGCGAGCGCGCAATCGCGTTCACTACTATCGCTTGCGCGACCTCGACATCGATGCCATCGAACGGGACACATTTCTATCGAGCCTCGACACGGCGCGGCAGGCGCTGGAGGCATTGGGCTTGGAGCCTAAACAGGCAGCGCGGGCTGTAGAGCTTTTCCGCGCGCACGACAAACGCCAACTCGAAGTGCAATATGCGGTCCGCCAGGACGAAGCGCAGCTCATCCAGACAGCCGCACAAGCGGCAGCGCAATTGCAGGAGCTATTTGAATCAGACGTCAAGGAAGGTCAAGTGGCAGCTCCGCTGCAAAGCGCGAAAGCGTAAGTCAAGTGCCGGGAGCGGTGCGAGTGACGTTGGTAATCAACGTCCTAGTATTTACTCATGTAATTGAGTAAAATTACTCAGTTAATTGAGTAAATCTGGTTAATCGATAAATCTCGACCAGCTCGTGGCCTACGTTCGCTCCCAATCAAGCATCATTGCAAAGCGTCTCGCGGAGCCACGCAGATTCGTCCAGGTAGTCGCCGGCCCGCGCCAAGTCGGCAAGACGACCTTGGTGCTGCAAGTCCTGGAACGATCGAAGCAACCGTTCCGCTTCGCGAGTGCCGATGAGCCCACGCTACGCGGAATGGACTGGATCGAGCAGCAATGGGAAGCTGCGCGCTTCGAAGCCCTCACGGCCGGAAAGCGCGGTTCGGTATTGGTTCTCGACGAAGTTCAAAAGATTCCTGCTTGGTCGGAGGCGGTGAAGCGACTCTGGGATGCGGATACCCGCGCCAAGCGACCGGTCAAGGCACTTTTGCTCGGCTCGGCACCCCTGCTCATCGCCCGTGGGTTGACCGAGAGCTTGGCTGGCCGCTTCGAGATCCTGCACCTGCCGCACTGGTCGTACCGGGAAATGCGTGAGGCTTTTGGATGGACGCTCGACCAATACATCTTCTACGGCGGATACCCTGGCGCGGCGCCACTGATCCGCGATCATCAGCGCTGGAGGCGCTACGTCATCGACTCGCTGATCGAAACCACCATCTCGCGCGATGTACTCCTGCTTTCTCGGGTCGACAAGCCCGCCTTGCTGCGCCGGCTGTTTCAACTCGGATGCAGCTATTCGGGACAGATACTCTCTTTTACCAAGATGCTTGGCCAATTGCAGGATGCGGGTAACGCGACGACTCTCGCCCACTACCTGGAGCTGCTCGCCGGCGCAGGCATGGTCGTAGGCCTTCAGAAGTACACGGGCCAAGTCGTCCGACAGCGAGGTTCCAGTCCCAAGCTGCAGGTTTTGAACACCGCGCTCATGACGGCTCAGTCGGGATTAACGCTTAAGAATGCGCGCGCCGACCACGAATACTGGGGCCGCCTTACGGAATCCGCCGTCGGCGCCCATCTCGCGAATGCCGCGGCAGGCGGCGAATGCGATTTGTTTTATTGGCGCGATAGCAACCGCGAGGTAGATTTTGTCGGCAAGGTTGGACGCTCGGTGACTGCCGTTGAGGTCAAGACCGGCCGTTCCCCCGAATCTCACCCAGGGATGGAAGCGTTCAGCGCAACGTTCAAACCGAAACGTAAACTGCTGGTTGGCGGAGACGGTGTACCGGTCGAGGAGTTTCTTTCTCGCTCGGCGCTCCATTGGCTCGCCGTGTGAAGCGCCTATGCTAGTCATCTGGGGGACTGAGCGAAGCTTTCTGTCTTATCTTGTGGAACTCATGCTTGCTCGGATACCAGTTCGGCGAGATGTAGGCTTCCTCAGCCCTAAAGACAACGAGCACCCCCGCAGCACCACTCTCCACTTCCTGCCACCCGGGGTCCGCTCGAGCGACGTGCCCACGAAAGATGCCGTGTTCGCCTTGTTGCGGGTCGAACTCAAAGGGTAGGTGGTTGGCGTCAAGACCGCTCGCCCCATCGGTTACAAAGACGCCGAGCGGTCGTGGGGCGATCGAGTTCTACGAGCCGAGGCCCGGCGAACGGTACGGGAATGTACATCCAACCGACCTCACACAGTGGCGAGCGTCGCTTCCAGGAAAGGCGTGATGTTCCGCATCGCGCGCGAGACGTAGTCTTCCTTTTCTCCCACGGGTGCTACGTAGTGCATCGCGCTCTGGGCCACCTCGAGGCCTACCATACGGGCAATGACCCAGGTGGCCAGATACTGCGACGCCAGGCAACCACCCGCGGTTGCCACGTTGCCCCTGGCAACGAAAGGCTGGTTCAGCACAGCGACGCCGGCTTCTTCGACCCAGGGTTTGGTCGTCAGATCCGTACACGCCGCGACACCGTCAAGCAGCCCCAGCTTTGCCAAAACGAGCGTGCCGGAGCACTGCGCGCCCAGCAGTTGCCGAGCGGGGTCGAGCTGCAATTGCGCCATCAATGCCGCATCGGCGACAACCTCCCGCGTCTGCATGCCACTGCCGACGATGATCGCATCGGCAGCACGAGCCTCGCGAAGAGATGCCTGCGCTTCGAGCACCACGCCGTTCATCGATCGGACGCGCGCAGTAGGACTGGCGATCGATACCCGCCAGTCCGGTTTCCTGACGCGGTTGAGGATGCCAAGCGCGATAAGCGAGTCGAGTTCGTTGAAGCCTTCAAAGGTGAGGATTGCGACGTGCATGGTGTCGGCTTCTCCGTGTGGAGCTGGATGCAATTAGAGGATCGTAAACATGGAAGGCAATACAATCAAATTATTGTCATGAATACAATGCTGCATCGCTCAGGCTCGGTACCACCATTTGGTCGACGCGCTCGCCGCTGAAATTCGCGCGGGGCGCCTGCCGCCGGGCACGCGACTGCCCACCCACCGTCGGCTCGCTGCCCAGGAAGGCCTTGCTCTTGTCACGGCAACCCGCGTCTATGCGGAGCTCGAGGCCATGGGACTGGTCAGCGGTGAGACCGGCCGCGGCACCTTTGTGAGGGAGACCTCCCTTCCCCGCGGCTTGGGAATCGACCAGGATGCCGCAGCGTCGGGCATGGTGGATCTGAACTTCAACTATCCGTCGCTGCCGGGCCAAGCCGAGTTGCTGCGCGTGGGCTTGCGCCAACTCGCCGCCGCCGGTGACTTGAAGCCCTGTTGCGATACCAACCGCACGGAGGGCGCCAGCACGAGCGGGCGACCGTGGCTCGCCATCTCGCACCCTGTGGTTTAACGGTGCGTGCGGACCAGGTGATGATCGTGAACGGAGCCCAGCATGGGTTGGCAACGACCGTTATGGCGCTGCTGCAGCCAGGTGACGTGGTCGCGACCGACGCACTGACCTATCCGGGGTTCAAGGTGCTTGCTGAAGCGCATCGCCTGGAGCTGGCGCCGATTCCGGCGGCCGGACACGGCCCCGACCTGGACGCGCTGGAACGGTTGTGCAAGAGCCGGCGGGTGCGAGGCGTCTATGCGATGCCGACGCTGCATAACCCTCTCGGGTGGGTGCTGAGTGCGAGCCGGCGGCGGCAACTGGTTTCGATCGCCCGTCGCCACGGGTTGCTCATCATCGAGGATGCGGCCTACGCCTTCCCCGCCGAGGATCCACCAGACCCATCGGCAGCGCTTGCCCCTGAGACGACTGTCTACGTTTCGGGGCTTTCCAAGAGTGTTGCTACCGGGTTGCGCGTCGGATTTGTCGCCGCACCGGCTGAATGGGTGCCGAAGCTCGAGCGAGCGATCAGGGCCACCACCTGGAACACGCCCGGCGTGATGACGGCGATCGCCTGCGGGTGGCTCGACGACGGCACGGTCACCCGCCTCGAATCGGAGAAGCGCCGGGACGCGACGATCCGACAGGCGATCGCCGCCGACATCCTCGCCCGTCTGCATTGCGTTCGCCATCCGACGTCCTACTTCGTCTGGCTCCCCCTGCCTGAAGAGATTCGTGCCGACCAGGTTGCAATGGCGCTCACGCGCGATCGGATCTCAGTGTCAACGGCCGAACCTTTCGCGACGTCCACCCAGGTGCCGCATGCAATCCGCTTGGCACTCGGATCGGTCGAGCGGGACACTCTCCGCGGCGCGCTGGAGAAGGTCAAGCGCGCGATCGATGAGCAAGCCTATTGAGGCTTTGGCACTTAGGTGCGCGATCTCGGAGAAGCCAGGACGTCCGCCCGCGCAGCCTGCTGGCTCGTATAGGAGAGCGCTGGCTTGAACTCAAGAAAAGATCGCCTTCGACCTTATAAGGCCCATTTTTCGATGCCGTGATCTTGACGTCAGCCATACAGGGTTCCTTGCGCGATGCGACAAAGCATCGCTTCTTAGCGCAATTTTAGGGTAGACAAGCTGCTCAGTCGTTCAATCGCAGCGGCGATAAATACTGTTGCCGGTAGGTTTCGAAGGGAACGGTATCGGCGGCTTCGATCAGACGCTGCTCGTCGAGCGAGATTGCGGCAAGGCTCGCGAAGCGGTCAGCGACTCCATCGGCAAGCGGTAACTTCAACATGGCCTCCCGATGCGCGAGCGACTGCGCGAGAACGAAGCGCACGTAGGAGTTGCCATGGTCGCGCGCCATTGCTTGGAGAACGCGCGCGGACGGAGTTGCCGCGGGATCATTCAGCGCCGCAACGGCGGTCGCGAGAACCTTACTGTATACACTGGTAGCGTTCGCGACATCGAGCGCTGCAGCGATCGGCCCGCAGTCTGCGAGCACTTGGCCTCCCCATTCTGCGAGCGTCACCTCGTGCGTCCCGCGCGTGAGCCGCAAGCCCGGCTCGCGGCCACGCGCGGCAACATGCTGCTTATTGCGGATGATGGCAACGAGCTCCTGCGGCGTGTCGGGCGGACTGTCGCGGAGCAGACAGTGCAATAAAAATACGTCGAGAAAATGAATGGTGCTCGCGGTGATGCCGATCGGGCAAAACGGGTCGAGGTCCATCAGGCGCACCTCGACATACTCAACACCGCGCTCGCGCAACGCGTGCAACGGACGCTCGCCGGTCTTGATGACGCGCTTCGGCCGGATCGTGCCGTAGAACTCATTTTCGATCTGCAAGAGGCTCGTCGCGAGCTGGCGGTAGTCATCACCTTCTCGGATGCCGATGGCCGCGTAGGCCGGATAAGGCTTCGTGAGCGCCTCTTGCAGCGAGGCTGCATAACTATCGAGGCAGTTATAGCTGACCGCGAGCGATGCTTGCGCGTCGCTCTGATAGCCCAACCGCCCCATGCGCAGCGACGTCGCATACGGCAGATAGAGGGTTCCGTCGCTCAAGGACTGGAGCTCGTGCGCGCGCCCGGCAACAAAGCTCGAGCACACCGCAGGCGAAGCGCCGAAGAGATAAAGCAATAGCCAGGAATGACGTCGAAAGTTGCGGATCAGCGCGAAATACGCATCGTTCGACTGCGGGTCGGGTAGCGAGAAGTTGTAGTGGATCCCGGAAATCATTTGCATGCGCCGGCCGTAGCGATGCGCGAGACCCATGCGGTAGACGCTCTTCGCTCGGCCGATGTTGGACCTGCCGTACCGGCCAAGCGGAATGGCGTCCTCCGCGGGCAGTCCGCAGGGCATGCTTGCACACCAAAGCAGCTCGTCGCCGATCGCACGATAAACGACCTGATGAATCTCGGTGAGCTCGTTCAGGCACGCGTCTGCGCTCGCGTGCACGCCGGTGATGAGCTCGAGCTGCGACTCGCTGAAGTCGGTGGTGATGTTGGGGTGAGTAAGAGCAGCGCCAAGCCGGGCCGGATGAGGCGTTGTCGCCAACGCGCCGCCTAAACGCGAACGTAGGCTTTCTTTCTCGATCCCGCGAAGAAGGCCTTTTAGCGTTTCCCGGGGCAGCGTTTGCAGACGTTCCTCTAGAAGCACAGCTTACTCAATCGAACCGATGGGTTTTCACGGACCGCCGCGACCGCGCAGCGAAATCACGCCGCTTGCCACCGCCACCACGGTAGTCCACGACGTGCCCCTCGAGCATAACGCCCTTTGCCGTGAGCGCTTGAACTCGGACTGGCGATACACAGCTTCCCGTGCATTCTATACGGGCACGCAATCGCAGAACGGAACGGTAAGATTTAGGGTCGTTGACCATGGAGAACACTTTCGTGAAACCCGCCACTATTGCCGCCCAAGCACTCGGTTGGGTGGACGACAGCACGCGCGCAATCGTTCCGCCGATTCACACCTCGACGACGTTTATCCGTGACGCGGACAATCTGTACCGGTCCGGCCGTGGCTACGCGCGCGACCACAACCCAACATTCGATCAGGCCGAAGCGGTGTTGACAGCGCTTGAAGGCGGGCACGCCTCACTGCTATTCGCCTCTGGCATGGCAGCGGCCACTGCCGTGTTCCAAGCATTGGCGCCGGGCGACCATGTGCTGGCACCCAAGATCATGTACTGGTCGCTGCGCAACTGGTTGATGAACTTTGCAACGCATTGGGGATTGCACGTGGATTTTGTCGATATGGCCGATCCCGACGAAGCGCGCCGGCGAATGCAGCTCGGCAAAACGAAGCTCGTCTGGATCGAGACACCCGCGAACCCGCTATGGACGATTACCGATATCGCCCGCATGTGCGATATCGCACATGCGGCAGATGCAGTCGTCGCGGTTGATTCCACTGTTGCGACACCCGTCCTCACGCGGCCGCTCGAACTCGGTGCCGATATCGTGATGCATGCGGCAACCAAGTACTTGAACGGACACTCGGATGTGATTGCAGGATCGCTCACGACTCGCGAGGATTCCACAATTTGGCAGCGCATCAGATCCATTCGTGTGCAACTGGGCGGCGTGCTCGGGCCGTTCGAGGCTTGGCTGCTCGCGCGAGGGATGCGCACGCTGTTCCCGCGCGTCCGGATAGCGTGCACCAGTGCGCAAGCGATCGCCGAGCACTTCGCACAACATCCAATGATCAACGAAGTGCTCTATCCCGGCTTGCCCTCTTTTGCCGGGCATGCGGTCGCCTCGAAGCAAATGCATGGCGGTTTCTGTGGGATGCTGTCGATCCGTGTGCGGGGGTCGCACGGCGCGTCGAGCGCCGGCGAGGCAGCAGCGATCGCGGTGGCCGCCAACGTTCAACTATGGAAGCGCGCGACTTCGCTCGGCGGCGTGGAAAGTCTGATCGAGCATCGCGCGAGCGTTGAAGGGCCAGGAACACCTGCGCCGGACGACCTGCTGCGCTTGTCCGTCGGCATTGAAGACAAGGATGACCTCATTGCCGATCTAGAACACGCGCTCGCTTGCGCGCAATCTTGAGCGTTGATCGAAGTCTGAGCATGCATTCGAATTGCATAGTTTGTTGCTCTCCGCACTAAGCTTCCGCGTTTGTAGCGAGCAACTTCACTGCGGCTGGCCCCACTCTGGGCGTCCTGCCAGCGCAAACAGCCATAGGGCAGCGGCGATCGGCCATACCAGCAGCACGCTGTGCGTAAGGCCGTTAAAATTGAGTAGATGGCCGTAGCGCCAGTTGAACAAGGTCAGCGGAGCGTCCGCAGCAAATAGATCGGACGAAAAAAACGGCAGCAACAGCGATGCGAGCAAGGCGATCGCACATGCTGCCACTTGCACAGGACGGCGTAGATAGATCGCCGGCAACAACGCAAGCGCCCCCAACGCGATGCCACTCGCGACGCCAAATCTCAACCAAGTCTCTAGGGCAGCAGGTTTCAGCATCAACGAAGCCGCGACGCCTTTGCTGACGAGCGTCACCCCGAGCAGCAGTAGGATCCCTCGGCTCACATGCCGCCGTTGACGCAGCAGCAGCGTAACGAAAAGTCCGACGCCTACGAGCTGCAGCGCGGACTCCGCGGCCTCGATCACAACTCCCGCGCGATCGCTTTCGACTGCGAAGAGGGCACTCGCGGATTTGTCTGGTGTAGGGTCGAACGTGACCGCGAAAAGCGCTATTCCCGGGTTGAGCTGGGCAGCCAGCCAGATGATGAGCAGTGCTAACCCAACATCGCCCAATTTGCCGTGCAGAAAAACACGGGAGCGCGCGTTGGATAAGGTCTGACGCAAGCCGTGTGCATGCACTAGGGTTGAGCCCACGACGCCGCCGATCAGTCCACCCGTGGTATTAGCCAGAAAATCGAGCAGGTTGGCATCGCGCGGCGGCAAGAACATTTGCAGCGTTTCCAGCATGAAGGCAAGGGTCGCAGTCGCGCCTACCGCCACCTGAGTGCGGTCAGCCGGCGGTGCTCGGTGCGGCATGAGCGCAACGAATAGCCCCAGTGGCATGTACGCCAAAATGTTGGCGATGAAATCGAACCGCGTGGAGTGCAACGGCCAGGGCACGAACGGCCAAAACGGCGTTCCCGGAGCGGGAGAAATCCACGGAGCGAACGGTTGCAGGCTCGCATAGGCAACGGCTAATCCGTACAACGCCGCCAAGGCATGGGGCAACAGCGTCCGAGAGCGCGGTTCCGGGGTCACGTGTCCGTAATAACGTTGCCGCCCTGCACCGGTTCTTTGCTAGAGCCTTCTTCCGAGGCGAATCTGCGCACGACAATCATCGTTTCGTGCTCTGCGATTGGAGCGAATCCCGTGGCGATGAACATGGAGAGCGTGCCGTGATAGTGATCGACCGGGGCCACGTCTTCGGGTTCCGCCTTCCACGGAAACGCATCGACTACGCGGATGCCGCGTGCAAGCAAATCGTCGAGCGCGGCGTGCAGCAGCGTGCGCGCTACACCTTTGCGGCGCGAGCCCGGGGCAACGACGAAACAGACAATCGCCGCCGCTTCGTGTGGCGCTACTGGCAGCGATGGCGCGGGAATCCGCAGCCGCGCGCATGCGTGCTGCAGCTTGTGATACGGCTGCGCATTGACCCATCCGACGACACGCTGGTCCACGTAGGCGAGATAGCCTTCCATCTCACCGCTGGCGATACGCTCGCGCATCGCGATCCGATTGGCGTTACCGTCGAGTGACGGCCAATCGATGGCCGGCGGGACTTGGTAGTAGTGACAGTAGCACTTCGCCCACTCCGGATTGTCCGCGAATGCGGGCCCGCGCTCGTGGTCAAAGAACTCGAGATAGTCTTCGACGTGGGCCGGCGTCAGCCGTTCGATGCGAGCGTCCAGTGCGTCTTGCCTGACCATCTATAGGCCGTTGTCGCTTCCTGATAAAGACGCTGATTTCGCGGAGATGTTAGGGCCTGTTAACAGGCCCTAAGTAGTCCGTCTCGAAGGTGCTCGACGAATGTACACCAGAATGCCCGATCAACGCCAAACGGGGCGTTCCCGTTCAATGGTCTACATCAGGTGAAGCGATACCCGAACGGATCGTTCGACCTTCTGCGCTCGGGTTATCGCGCGTGCTCATTTGCTAGCGAAGTGCCCGCAAGCGCGTCGCTGCCCGTCGCGACGATTGCCGCGGTGAGATCGACATCGCGCTCGCCGGGAATGCGAACGCGGGTGAAGACATGCTCTGAGGATTGCAGCGGCTTGGTCGCGTCGAGCCCCATCTTGGCGCTCAAGCCTTGGCTATGCGACGGCGGCTTGTTGCCCTCGAATGCAACCGTCGTCGACGGATCGAGTGAGGAGCCCTGCGCGCGCCGGAATGGCACAGCAGACTGCACGAGGATGGCGCCCAACGTGGGTGCCGTCACAGCCAGAACCCGTTTAGCGGACCTTGACCTCGGTCCAAAACCGATTCAAGAGCCGCCGCTCCGTTTTCGGCAGATCGCGCAACTGCTGCAATTTCTGCATCCATTCCGGGCTCGGAAAGACCGCCGGATTCTCCTTCACTTGCGCTTCGATGAATGGCATCGCAGCGGCATTCGGATTGCCGGAACCGATCATGTTGGAAAGTTCCGCCGCATTCTTTCCGTCGAGCATGAAATTGATGAACAGGTAGGCGAGATCGGGGCGAGGACCGGTCTTGTGCAAGACCATGCTGTCGATTGCGAGCACCGCACCTTCCTTCGGCGCCGCGTAGCCGATCGTGAATGGCCGCTTCGCGTTGCCTGCGTCCGACGCTGCCTGGAACATATCGTTGGAATAGCCGTGCGCAAGCCAGATATTTCCAATCGTCAATTCTTTGATATAGGACGATGCGTTGAACGCCGCCCAGTACGGCTTCGCGCGCAGGATCAGCTCGCGAGCTTCCTTCAGTTTCGCCTCGTCCGCCTCGTTGGCTGAGTAGCCGAGATAGATGAGCGCGGCCGCAAAAAGTTCGCGCTGCGAATCCAGCACCGTCACCTTGCCTCGCAGCTTTTCCAGATAGCGTGGCTCGAAGATTGCCGCCCAAGTATCGGTCGGGATGCCGAGTTCCTTCATCTTTTCCGTGTTGTACCCGAGCAGCGTCACCGAGTAGGCATAAGGCACTGAGTACTGGTTCCGGGGGTCGAACCATTGGCCGACGAACTCGGGTTTGAGGTTGGCGAAGCCGATGATTCGAGTTCTGTCGAGCTCGCGCAACGCCCCCTGCTTGATCAGCGTCTCGACGGCGTTGCCGGTCGGAACCAGGATGTCGTAACCCGTCGCACCTGCGGCGAGCTTGGCCAGCATTTCCTCATTGTCGGAGTAATAGTCCTGCACCAGCCGGCACTTGCAGAACGCTTCGAACGACTTCGCCGTTTCCTCGGCCAGATAGTTGTTCCAGTTGTAGAGCCGCAGCTCATTGCCCCCGGAGCGTGCGGCCGATGCCTCGCCGCCGCCTGCGGTATCGACCGTCTTGCCGCATCCCGCGATCGCCGCAATTCCAACCGAGGCACACACTGCGGCAAGCGCTATCAGGAGTTCGCGACGATGCATGCGGCTAGCCTAGCGCGACGTTCGGCTTTTCACTCGCCCGGCCCGCGTAACGCGTCCGGGGCGATCTTTCCCGCGATCACGATGAGCGTCAGCGTCAGCAGCATCAGCAATGTCGACACAGCGTTGACTTCGGGTGTGACTGCCACTTTGATCATCGTGTAGATCGTGAGCGGAAGCGTCGGCACGCCAGCGCCGGCGGTAAAAAACGTGATGACGAAATCATCGATCGACAGCGTAAACGCCATCAACGCCCCAGCGATAACGCCGGGTGCGATCAATGGCAGCGTGACGAGCCGAAACGTCTGCCATGGCGTGGCGCCCAAATCACGTGCTGCCTCGAAGATCGACTCATCCATGCCGGATAGCCGCGAGCGCACGATGATCGCGACGAAGCCGATGCAGAATGTCGTGTGCGCGATGATCACCGTCGCCAGCGACAAGGATTCCTCGCCGAACACGGCGATGAAGAAAATAAGCAGTGACACGCCCAGCAGAATTTCCGGCATCGCAATAGGCGTCAGCGTCAGCGCCGGCAAGACCTTCGAGCGGTAGCGGTGGATGGCGATGCCGGCCATCGTGCCGAGGACGGTCGCGAGCGCCGCAGCGACCAGCGCGATGAAGATCGAGTTGACAGCGGCGGTCAACATTTCCTCGTTTTGGAACAACTTGCGGTACCAATCGAGCGTGAAGCCGACCCATTCGGCGTTCAACTTCGAGTCGTTGAAGCTGAAGACGACGACGACTGCGAGTGGGATGTATAAGAATGCGTAGACAGCGAGCGCAGACGCCCAGAGAAGCGCTGACCTATGCATGAGCCACTCCTCGCCGAGCGAGCCACGCGGCGATCCCGGCGATCGCGAGCACGGCGATCGTCAACATGAGCGAGAGCATCGACCCGAACGGCCAGTCGCGGGTGCCCAAGAACGATTCCTTGATGAGGTTGCCAACGAGCCAGTCATCCTTGCCGCCCAGGATCTCGGGGATAGCGAACATGCCGAGGACCGGAATGAACACGAGAGCTGAGCCGGAAAAAATGCCAGGTAGCGAAAGCGGAAACGTGACGCGCCAGAACCGCTGCCAGGCGTTTGCGCCCAAGTCCTGTGCAGCATCGAGGAGCGCTGGATCATGCTTTTCGAGATTCGTGTAGAGCGGCAGGATCATGAACGGCAAATGGACGTACACCATGCCGACGATGACCGCGAAGCGGGAAAACAACAGATCGAGCGGGCCCAAGATGATCATCCAGGCGTACACCCGCACCAGGAAGTTGCTCGCGAACGGCAAGATAACGAGCAGCACCATGACATTGCGATAGCGCTTCGGGCTGCGCGCGATCAGCAACGCAACCGGATAGGCCATGACAAGGCAGATGAGCGTCGTCAGCGCGGCAACCCCAAAGCTCTTGACTAAAATTTGCGCATAGATCCAGTCGCCGAAGAACACGCCGTAATTTTCGAGAGTGAGTCCGCGATCTTCGCCTGGAACACCTCCAAAGATCGGCGCGAGCGCTCCGAATTCGCCGGGATAGCGCACGCTCGCCACGACCATGATGAGCGCTGGCAGGAGAAAGAAGACAGCGAGAAAGACAAACGGCGGCCCGCTGACCAGCATCCGGGTGAAGCGTCCCGATTGAGTGCGAGTCGAGGTATCAGCCACCGCGGGAGAGCACTCCGAGCGCTGCCCGTTGCGCACGACCGAGCATCGGCGCGCGCGTCATCGATCCAAGAAAGCGCCGGCCGCAGCTTTCCACGAGACGTGCACCGGATCGCCGATCTCGAAGAACTTGGCCCGGCCTGGCGCCGAGTTCGGCAGCAACGCCTCGATCTTGTGGCCACCCGGTAGATCGACGATGTAGGTCGTCACGTCGCCGATGTAGAGAAAGTTGTTGACGGTGCCCTCGAAACTGTTGGAGTCGGGCGAGCGCTCGCCGCGAGCGCGAATCACCACTTGCTCCGGTCGAATGACGAAGACGCCCTTGGCGCCGGCATCGGCGCCGTCGCGCCGTGGAGTCATCACACTGCCGAGCGAGCCCAGCGTCAGCTCCAGCACCGGCCCTGCCGTCTTGACGACCGCATCGTACATATTCACGTTGCCGATGAAGTCGGCAACGAAACGGCTCTGCGGGAAGCCATACAGGCGATCGGGCTCGTCAAGCTGTTCGATCGCACCCTCGTTCATCACCGCAATTCTGTGCGAAAGCGCAAGCGCCTCGGCCTGCGCGTGGGTGACGAACACAAACGTGACGCCGACGTCCTGCTGCAACCGAATGAGCTCGATCTGCAACTGTTCGCGCAGCTTGGCGTCAAGCGCGCCGAGCGGTTCGTCGAGGAGCAAGAGGCGGGGCCGATTGACGAGACCGCGCGCCAGTGCGACGCGCTGCTTTTGGCCCCCGGACAGCTCGTGGGGAAAGCTTTTTCCTTTGTCGTCAAGCTTGACCTGCTGAAGCGCGGCCTTGACGGCGGTTGCAATGTCAGCGTCGGGTTTTCCTGCCATTCTGAGCGGGAAAGCGACGTTTTGCGCGACCGACAGGTGCGGAAAAAGCGCATAACTCTGAAAAACGGTATGGATCGGGCGCCGCTCGGGTGGAATATCCTTCAAGTCCACACCGTCGAGGATGATCGCCCCAGAGTCGGGAAGATCGAACCCGGCGATCATCCGCAAGATTGTCGTCTTGCCGCAACCAGACGGACCTAGCAGCGTGAAAAACTCGCCGGGGTTGACGGCGAAGCTGACATTATCGACCGCCGTGAAATCTCCGAAGCGGCGAGTGACGTTGCGGACCTCCAGCAGCGCCATCGCGCCGCCTCCCACGGTCAAGTCAAGTAGCGCGGGATTGTAGCGCGAGTGAGAGAGCCGCCCGCAGGGAAGGCGCGTAGCGCCCGTCGGCTCTCGACCGAGCCGCAACCGACGCGCAACCAGCCCGGCCTTGCTGCCGCGGTCAAGGAGGCATAAAACCGCACTTCGACGGCACGACCTTTGCATCTGCCGTCACCGTCAAACCCCGCCAACCGCACCGGTGTCGGCAAGTCGGCCTTTTAGCTGATTTGAACAAGCGTCCTCCCATGATAGTTTGGCAACAATGAGCGATAAAGCCCAACCGCCGTCGTTGCTCGAGACGCTTCGCGCCAAATCCGACGTGCTGCGCGAGCGGGACTCTGCCTCGCGCAAGCCGATCGAGGAAGCGCTGCAAGATATCGACCGACGACTATGGAAGGCGTTTCGCTGGTTTGACGAAGCCTTGGGGCACTTGGAAGTCATTCGCCCGGTCGTTTCCCATCAATTTCAGCTCGGCAGCATTCTGACCATCGCCAAACCGCGGTTCGATCGCGGCTTCGTGTCGTTTCGCAAACGCGGGCTCGCAGGCCTCGAATTGCTCGAGCACGTCGAGCTCTTCTACCGGTTGATCGGTGCGGAGCCGATCGTATTGCGTGTCAATCCTGGCGGCGCGACTACGATCGAAGAACGGTTGCGCGCTTCCACGATGCAGTTTCATTATCAAACGGAGCAAGATGAGAAGCGCGTGGTGCGGTACGGCCTGTTCCGCGTCCAACCGTTGATCTCGGCATCGGTGCGGCTGCAGCCGGACTACCACCGGCAGGTCGTCGATGTGACGCTCCGCAACGTCGATCGATTCGAATCGGTCAGCCTCGAATTCACCCCGGACAACATCAACGAACCGGTATTCGAGAACCTGGTGCAATTCATGCTCGGTGAAGCGAACACCTTCCTGCATCGCGCGCCGCTCGCGGGAATTCGTCCTCGGTCCGAGCCGCAGGTGGTCAAGGAGAAAGTGAGAGCACGCGCCTGAAGGTTTGGCGTTCGCTTCGGAATTCCTGCCGACCCACACAGCCGCTACAACGGCCGAACGAGCAACAACGCGATCAGCGCGGCCAATAGCACCACGATCACGGCAAGCCACTTTTCTAGAGTGCGGTGCGCCGTCGCGACTTCCTTCACGAGGTCGGGTACGGCCGGAGGCATGAGCAAGCGGTGATGGAGCAGACGCGGCAGTTCGGGTAGCGCCGCCACGATGTAGGGTGCCTCGGCAATCAAACGCCGTTGCAGCGCAGGCCATCCGATTTGATCGTGCATCCAACGTTCGAGAAACGGCTTCGCGGTCACCCATAGATCGAGATCGGGATCGAGCTCGCGGCCGAGGCCTTCGACGTTCAATAGCGTTTTTTGCAAGAGCGTCAACTGCGGTTGAATCTCGACGTTGAACCGCCGCGATGCGCGGAACAGCTGCACGAGCACTCTGCCGAGTGAAATTTCCTTCAACGGCCGGTCGAAAATTGGCTCGCAAACGACGCGGATCTCTGCTTCCAGCTCGTCGACGCGCGTGTCGGCCGGAACCCAACCCGACTCGATATGTGCCGTGGCCACCCGGTGATAATCGCGCCGGAAAAAGGCGAGAAAGTTCTGCGCAAGGTAGCTCTTGTCCGTCTCGGACAGCGTGCCCATGATGCCGAAGTCGAGTGCGATGTACTTGCCATGGTTGCCTTCGTCGGTTGCGATGAAGATATTGCCGGGATGCATGTCGGCGTGAAAATAGCCATCGCGAAAGACCTGAGTGAAGAAGATCTCCACACCCGCGCGCGCCAAGCGCTGCAAATCGACTCCCGCGCGTACTAATTCTTCGGTGCGGCCGATGGGAATCCCGGCCATCCGTTCCATGACCAGCACTTCGCTGTGCGTCCAGTCCCAGTGGATCTCCGGCACCAACAGCAGCGGCGAAAACTTAAAGTTACGCCTTAACTGCGAGCAGTTAGCTGCTTCGCGCGAAAGATCGAGCTCGTCGCGGATCGTTTTCTCGAACTCGGCGACAACCGCGCGCGGCTTCAACCGCTTGCCATCGGCCCACAGCCGTTCCACGAGGCCGGCCGCCGTGTCCATCAGCGCCAGATCGTGTTCGATGATTTTTTCGATTGCCGGGCGCAGGACCTTGACAGCCACCAACGTGTTCGATTTCGGACCAATTCCCTCCGGAAGCTGCGCAAAGTGTACTTGCGCCACCGATGCACTCGCTACAGGCGACGGTTCGAACTTCGCGAACACCTGCGCGACGGGCTTGCCGTACACGCGCTCGAGCGTCGCGAAGACCTGCTCCGTCGGAAACGGCGGCACGCGGTCCTGCAGTTTCGCGAGCTCGTCGGCAATATCGGGCGGCATCAAGTCGCGCCGCGTGGAAAGCATTTGCCCGAACTTGACGAAAATCGGCCCTAGCTCCTGCAGGGCGAGCCGCAGGCGTTCGGCGCGCGGTGCTCGCAAGGTGCGCCAGAACAGCAAGCCGTTGACAAGCGGACGCAGAACGCGGACGCGCTCGTGCTCCAGCAGAAACTCGTCGAGACCGTGGCGCAGCGCGACGATCAAGATGCGGGCGAGGCGCGTCAGGCGCATCGCGTCATTCTACGGGAGGCCCTCCGGCCCACCGGTCGCGGACAACTTTAGTGGGCGCGGTCTTTAAGGCGTTGCAGGTCAGGTGGCGGCGCGCACTTCTCGCTCTCGTTTGTTGAGCGAGTTGGCCTCTCGGGAGGCTAGGGCGTCGCAGCGCATTTCGAGGGTTGCGGTGCGCTCTTCCACGTCTGTCACATGCTCGGTGAAGGCGCGCATCTCGTCGCCACGAGCGAGCAGCCGCGCCTCGTCGCGCGCGTAACTGACCACATTTTCGGTCAAGCGTTGCGCCGCGTATTCGGGAAATCCCAGCAAACGCCGGCCGGTTTCTGCGACGCGGACCCCTAGGATCGGCCCCAGCGCTCGCGCGAATCCCTGCTCGACGAACCAAGGCAGCGTCTGCGCGAGATCCTTCAACGTGCCGCCTAACCTCTCGTCACCCGTCTCCACGACGAACTCGCTCCAGCGCTGCGGATTGGCAAGCAGCGACGGAAGAGTCAGTGGCCAGATAGACAACGTGAGATCAGGGTCGGCGGTCGCGTCTGCAGCGGTCTCGATCAGGCCGAGGTCACCGATTCGATACCGCGCGCGCAGCAACCCGATCCGCACGAGGACCGTTCGGCCCGAGAACGCGGCAAGCCGCTCCCGGGCCCACGCCTCGCGCTCCAGCATTCGGTTCGCGAGGCGCACCGCCGGGTCAAACCGGCTCACGTAAGCTGCTGAATCCCCGCGAGCAGCCATCCGGACGATCCCCTCACCGACTTGGTGAGGTTCCACACCTCGTCGAACGCTTGCGCAGTCGCGGCACCGTCTTCGCGGAGCGATCCGTGGAACCGGACGCTCGCCCAATGGTGATCGCTTTCGGTCACGACTTCTAGGACTTCGGCGTCGAGCGCAACGATCTCGGTCGGCACTTGGTTCTGCCGTGCCGCGATCTCCTGCGAGACCTCGGCGAACATTTGCGGCGTCATGACGTCGGCTAGCGTTTTGCGGTCGCCGGTGTCGTAGGCTGCCTGCAACTGCGCGAACTGCGCTTTGGCGTGCTGCGCGAACGCGGCGGCATCAAATCCCACCGGCCACTTCGCCGCCGGCGCAGCGATCTGGGTGCCGGCCCACACGGGTTCGAATTTCCCACTGCTCGGGCCTCCGACCGGAGGAGCTTGCGTCTCGTAACCACCCGGGGTCGTACCCAAGCCAGCGCCGGCCCCCGCGTACTGAATCGGCTGCCGCGGCGCCGTGCGTCGCGCCAGAAACATCCGGATCAGGAAGAACACGCCAACGCCCAGCAACGCGAGCAAGAGAAACGTCCCGAAGCCTTCGGGAAGGCCCAAATGCGAGAGCAGCGCTGCGAGACCCAGTCCCGCCGCAATGCCGGCGATTGGACCAAGCCAGCGTGACATGCCGGACGCTGCCGCTGCCGGCGCGGCCTTGGCGGCCATCGCCGCGCTTGCGGGTGCGGCCGTGCTGGCGGCAGGTGCCACGGCATTGGCTGCACCTGCGTTCGGCGCCGCTGGTTGCGCCGGAGTCATTTGGCGCTGTGCGCCGAAGCTGCGCCCGCCGCCCATGCGTTTTGCGTCCGCGACATCGGCTGCAACGAGTGCGGTCGCCGCGACGACGGCAAGTGTGACGGTGAGTAATTGTTTCATGGTGATCTCCATAATTGATTCGGTTGCGGCACGCATTCGCGAGCTTGAATGTCCCGGGACCACGTCGGACTGTAAAGCGCGCTCCGCGCCTGCCCTGTCCGTTCTAGTCAACGTCTTTAGTAGACCCAGCCAGCGTGGAGTGCCACCACGCCTGCCATCAGATTGTGATATTGGACCCGATCGAAACCCTCGTGTTCCATTTGCGCTTTCAATACCTCCTGATCCGGATGGACGCGAATCGACTCGGCCAAGTAGCGGTAACTTGCCTCGTCGCCGACCACCAGCTTTCCGAGCCGCGGCAGGACCTTGAAACTATACCAATCGTACGCTAGTGAGAGCGGCGCCGCCACTTTCGAGAATTCAAGCACCAGCGCGATACCTCCTGGCCTTAGCACGCGCCGCATTTCCGCCAGTGCGACACCTTGATGCGTGACATTGCGCAGTCCGAACGCAATCGCAACAACGTCGAATACGCGCGGGGCAAACGGCAGTGCCTCGGCGTTACATTGGACCGTCGGCAGCACGAAACCTTGGTCGAGAAGCTTGTCGCGGCCCGCTGTCAGCATCGTTCCGTTGATGTCCGTATGGACGACCGTGCCCAAAGCGCCGACACGCTGGGCGAAGAGCCGCGCCAGATCGCCGGTACCCCCAGCCAAGTCGAGTACGCGCTGACCCGGCCGCACTTGAGCGATATTGATGACGAAGCGCTTCCACAGACGATGCAGCCCACCCGACATCAAATCGTTCATCAGGTCGTACCGCCCTGCCACCGAATCGAAGACGTCGCGCACGCGCTGCGTCTTCTCCTCCGGCGAGACCGCCTCAAAGCCAAATCGTGTGTGCTCTTCCATTCGATTAGACCTCGCACACACCCCAAATTGGGGCTCGCATGCCTCGCGTCAAGGCGATTCGTCGCGGCTCGCGCCGGCTTCCTTGAGGCGCTCGAGGTAGCGCTGCCACAACTCGCCCTGGCCTACGCCCAGGTCGTACAAATAATCCCACGAGTAAATACCCGTATCGTGACCATCGGAGAATTTCGGCCGGATCGCGTAGTGGCCGACCTGCTCAACCTCCGTTATCGCCACGTCGCGTTTGCCGACCTGAAGCACTTCCTGCCCCGGCCCATGACCGCGAACCTCCGCCGACGGCGAATAGACGCGTAGCAGCTCGTAGGGTAGACGAAAGGTGCTCCCATTCGCGAACGTGAGCTCAAGGATGCGCGACTTCTGATGCAGCTTGATCTCGGTTGGGTGCGGCGTCTTGGCGTCCAAACCAGCCATAGGGTCACTATACCTGACCGACTTTGGTCACGTTAAGTGCCGACGACACGCTGTTTCCGGTGTCCTACTGCGCTCACCTTGCTCGTTGGCAAAGTAAATTGGCAACAGTCAGTGCTACGCAGCTCGTTTCCCCGACAAAAGTTCAGGGCTCACCTCTGCCGGAAGTCCTACATCATCGTGTTGGGCGCGGTCTCGGGCACGACGTCGAGGTTGCCGATGCCGGAAAAAACGTTGCGATTCTTCGCTTCCTTGCCGTGCAGCTTGATTTCGAGTCGCAGGTCATTGAGCGAATCGGCGTTGCGCAGCGCGTCTTCGTACGTGATCAATCCGGCTTCGTAGAGGTCGAAGAGCGACTGATCGAACGTTTGCATCCCGAGCTCGCGCGAACGCTTCATCAGGTCCTTGATGCCGGAGATATCGCCCTTGAAAATAAGGTCGGAAACAAGCGGGGAGTTGAGCATGACCTCGACGGCGGGGACGCGGCCGCGGCCGTCGCGGCGTGGAATGAGCCGCTGCGCAATGAACGCGCGAACATTGAGCGATAAGTCCATGAGCAGTTGTGCGCGGCGCTCTTCGGGGAAAAAGTTGATGATGCGGTCAAGCGCCTGGTTCGTGCTGTTGGCGTGCAGCGTCGCGAGGCACAGGTGGCCGGTTTCGGCGAACGAGACCGCGTAGTCCATGGTCTCGCGCTCGCGGACCTCACCGATCAAAATGACGTCGGGCGCCTGGCGCAGCGAATTCTTGAGCGCGATCTGCCACCCCTCGCAATCCACTCCCACCTCGCGTTGCGTGACGATGCAGTTGCGGTGCTCGTGCACGAACTCGATCGGGTCCTCGATCGTGATGATGTGGCCGTAGCTATTCTCGTTGCGGTACCCCAGTAACGACGCCATCGACGTCGATTTACCGGCGCCGGTGGCACCCACGAAGAGCATGATGCCGCGCTTGGACATGATGATGTCTTTGAGGACAGGCGGCAGCCCTAGCTCATCGAACGTCGGGATATCGGTGGTGATGGTCCGCAGCACCATGCCGACTCTGCCCTGTTGCACGAAAGCGTTGACGCGGAAGCGGCCGATGCCCGGTGGGCTGATCGCGAAGTTGCATTCCTTCGTCGATTCGAATTCCGCAGCCTGCTTGTCGTTCATCACGCTGCGCACGAGCTCGATCGTGTGCTGCGGCGAGAGTTGCGTTTTGGAGACCGGCGTGATCTTGCCGTCCACCTTGATCGCGGGCGGAAAGCTCGCGGTGATGAAAAGGTCGGAACCGTTCTGCTTGACGAGAAGGTCTAAGAGCTCGTGAATGAATTTAGTGGCGCGTTCGCGTTCCATACGGTTCCTTCTAGATTCTTTAAGCGGTCAGGCGCCCATGAACAAGTCTTTGTTGACCGCTCGATTGCGCGCCTCGGCGGTGGCGATGAGATTGCGCCGCGTCAACTCGACCAGACATTGATCGAGGGTTTGCATGCCGATCGCTTGCGATGTCTGAATCGACGAATACATCTGCGCGACTTTATTCTCACGGATCAAGTTGCGGATCGCGGGCGTGCCGATCATGATCTCGTGCGCGGCGATACGGCCCTGGCCATCCTTGGTCTTCAAGAGCGTCTGTGAGATGACCGACACCAGCGATTCCGACAGCATGGCGCGGACCATTTCTTTTTCCGCTGCCGGGAAGACGTCGATGATCCGGTCGATTGTTTTCGCCGCGGAGCTCGTATGCAGCGTACCGAAGACGAGGTGCCCCGTTTCGGCGGCGGTCAGTGCAAGGCGAATCGTTTCCAAGTCACGCATCTCGCCTACCAGGATGTAATCGGGATCCTCGCGCAGCGCGCTGCGCAATGCGTTGGCGAACGAAAGCGTGTGCGGACCCACTTCGCGTTGGTTGATCAGGCACTTCTTCGATTCATGCAGGAATTCGATCGGATCCTCGATGGTCAGCACGTGACCATAGGCGTTCTCGTTGACGTGATTCATCATTGCCGCGAGGGTGGTCGACTTGCCCGACCCCGTCGGTCCGGTACAGAGAATCAATCCGCGCGGGCGGTTCGTAAGCTCCGCGAAGACCTTGGGCGCATTTAATTCTTCGAGCGAGAGGACTTTGGCCGGGATCGTACGAAACGCCGCTGCCGCGCCGCGTTGCTGGACGAAGGCGTTGACCCGGAAGCGCGCGAGGTTGGGAACCGCGAAGCTAAAGTCGCACTCCAGATTTTCCTCGTACATCTTGCGCTGCGCGTCGCTCATGATGTCGTACACCATGGCGTGAACGTCTTCGTGCTCCATCGGCGGCAGGTTGATGCGCCGGATGTCGCCGTGGACCCGGATCATCGGTGGCAGTCCCGCCGAGAGATGCAGGTCGGATGCCTTGTTCTTGACGGCGAAGGCTAAGAGCTCGGTGATATCCATCTATAATCCTTGGCATTTTCGGCGGGGCAGTCGGACCATCCGCACACCACCGCGCCGTAACGAGTTGGCGCACGCAAATCGCGTGCCAAATGCGCTCGGGGCCACGGTTAATCGATTATGAGCCACTACGAGAAGGCGTGGCAAGCTGTGCGCGACCGTATCGAAGTCGCTGCACGTGGCGCCGGACGCTCGCCGCAAACGATCGAATTGCTCGCAGTTTCCAAGACGATCGACGCCAATGCCGTCCGCGCCGTGCATGCTTTAGGGCAACGCCAGTTCGGCGAGAATCAAGTCCAAGAAGGTGCGAGAAAGTGCGCCCAACTCGCAGACCTGACTGACGTTCAGTGGCACTTGATAGGGCCGCTGCAAAGCAACAAGACGCAGCTCGCTGCGGCAACCTTCGCCTGGGTCGAGAGTGTCGATCGATTGAAAACTGCGGAACGCCTTTCGGCGCAGCGGCCGATGCAGCTGCCTCGGCTCAATATCTGCGTACAAGTCAACGCGAGCGGCGAAGCGAGCAAGAGTGGTGTTGCTCCCTCCGGCGCATTGGCGATCGCTCGCGCCGTGGCGGTGCTGCCGCGGCTGCAATTGCGCGGCATCATGGGCATCCCCGAGCTGACTCGCGATGTTGCTAGACTGCGCGCGCAGTTCCGCGTTCTGCGCGAATGTTTTGAGGAGTGCGCCGCCGCCGGGCTGCCGGTCGATACACTGTCGATGGGAATGTCGGCCGACCTCGACATTGCGATCGCCGAAGGATCGACCCAGGTCAGGGTCGGTACCGCGATTTTTGGTCAACGGTCTAAGAACAACCAATCGAACGCCTGACAAACACATTTGACCTCTCGAGTTGGCGGCGCAGCGTTCGCGTTTTTGGCTGAGTAATGAATATCACGTTTATCGGCGGCGGCAATATGGCCGTCGCGCTCATCGGTGGTCTTGTTGGCGGCGGCGCGCCCCCGCGCGACTTTCGCGTCGTGGATCCGGCAGCGGCGCAGCGGGAAAATCTTGCCGCCCATTTTCCCGGCGTGGGTCTTTTTTCCGAGCTTTCCGCCGGTGCTGTCGAGGGCGCTGATATGGCGGTTCTCGCGGTCAAGCCGCAGCACATGCGCGCGGCAGCGGAGGCGCTGGCGCCTTACGCGGCCTTGGTCCCGGTGATCCTGACCATCGCGGCGGGCACGCGCCTCGCTGATCTTTCGCTTTGGCTCGGCGGCTACACGCGCCTCGTGCGAGGCATGCCCAACACACCTGCGCTCGTCGGCGCAGGCATCAGTGGATTGTTCGCTTCGCTCGCCGTCGATGCACGTAACAGGCGCAAGGTCGCGCGGGTGCTCGAAGCGGTGGGACAAGTCGTTTGGTGCGAGCGCGAAGACCTGCTCGATGCAATCACCGCCGTATCCGGCAGCGGCCCGGCGTACGTGTTTTACTTTCTCGAAGGGCTCGAAGAGGCGGCACGCGATCTCGGGTTCAGTGCCGACGATGCACGAACCTTGGCGTACGCGACGTTTTCAGGGGCGATCAAGCTCGCACAAGGGTCGAGTGAGAGTTCCGTCACGCTGCGCGAGCGAGTCACGTCCAAGGGTGGAACGACCGAACGTGCGCTTAAGCAACTCGACTCTGATGCGGTTAAGCGGAAATTTGTCGCCGCCGTCAAAGCCGCGGCGGAGCGCGCCCGCGAACTGGGCGAAGGTTTAAGCGCCAAGCCATAAGCCAAAACAATGTGGGAGCAAGCGCTTAAGTATCTGCTGGACGTCGTGTTCGGCTTATTCACGTACGCATTTCTGCTGCGCTTCGTCATGCAGGTCCTGCGCGCCCCATTTCGCAATCCGTTGGGGCAGGCAGTGATGGCGCTAACGGATTGGTTCGTGAAGCCGCTGCGACGCATTGTCCCGGGTTGGAAGGGCATCGATTGGGCGTCGCTGCTCGCAACCTATCTCTTCCAGTTGCTCTGGCTACTTTCGTATTACTTGCTGCTCGGCCGCGGTTTTGCTCTGCTCGGTCCTGGTGTCCTGCTCCTGTTGACGGCAGCGCTGGTGGCGCTCCTCAAAGCCGCGTTGTGGCTGCTGATCATCGTTGTGCTGGTGCACGCAGTTTTATCGTGGGTCGCGCCCGACGGCCCGATTTCGGGGCTCTTGAACGCGCTATCGTTCCCTTTCTTGCGGCCGATTCGCAGGATCGTCCCGCCTTTGGGCGGCACGCTCGACTTGTCGCCGCTCATCGTCATCGTGCTCGCGCAGCTCGCGCTGATGATTCCGGTGCCGTGGCTCGAGACCATGCTGACGCGTCTCTTCATTTGAAGGACAACCATCCGGGAGCTTAAGAATTGAGCGAGAAAACGACGTTCGCCAACGCTTAAGGGCGCATTCGAGCCGTTTCATATCAGCGTTCCCTGGGAAGAGTTCTTCCGCGGCGAGCGGTTCGGCATTCGCTTTCAGCACTTGAGTTCGTTCGGTGGCGGCTCGCAAATCAGCGTCGCCAGGGGCTACCGGAAGTCGGCGACCATGCAGTACTGGGAAGGCGTCGATGTGGAGGATCAAGCCTTAAGACGGTTCAAAATGCGGGCTCAGGCTAGCGTGCAAGCGCGTTGGCAAGGCGCACGAACTGCCCAACCGACAGCGTTTCGCCACGAACGCCAGGGTCGATCTCCGCATCGCGCAATGCCGATTCGCTGCAAATACTCGCCAGTGCATTGCGCAACGTCTTGCGCCTTTGCGAAAACGCGGCTGCAACGACCCGAGCAAACAACGCTTCGTCCGTGATCGCTGGCTTCGCCTCCCGCAGCGGGAGTAGCCGCGCGACGGCCGAATCGACTTTTGGCGGCGGCCGAAACGCCCCGGGGGGCACGACGAAGAGTCGCACGATCGAAAACCTCGCCTGCAGCATGACAGTGAGTCGGCCGTAGTCTTGTGTCGCGGGCTCCGCGGTCATGCGAGCCACAACTTCTCGTTGCAGCATGACGTGGACGTCGCGTAGATCGGCGTCGTGCTGCGCCAGCCGAAAGAGCAGCGGCGAGCTAATGTTGTACGGCAGGTTGCCGACGACCCGCAGTTGCGAACCGAGCGTGCCGAAATCGAACTCCAGTGCGTCGGTTTCGTGCAGGCATAGCTTGGCCGGTTCAAACCGCTCGCGCAAACGCCCCGCGAGGTCGCGATCGATTTCGATCGCAGTGACGTGCCCCGTGCGTTCGATGAGTTCGCCCGTCAACGCCGCGAGCCCCGGCCCGATCTCAACGACATTGTCACCCGGTCTAGGATCAATCGCCTCGATGATCCGTGCGACATAGTGCCTGTCAGCAAGAAAATGCTGCCCGAATCTCTTACGCGCTTGGTGTCCGTGCATCGCTTTGCCTCGAGCGCGGCGTGCGCTAAACGGCGCCACGAAGAGTTAGGAAATCAGCGCCGCGCGGCGAGGTCGATGGCGAGTTCCACCGCCGCGATCAAGCTTCCCGCATCCGCAGTTGCCGCTCCCGCCGGATCGTAAGCGAGATCCAACGCCGTGCCATGGTCGACCGAAGTGCGAGGAAAGGGCAGGCCCAGAGTCACGTTGATGCTACGCCCGAAGCTCGTGGCTTTAAGCACCGGCAATCCTTGGTCGTGATACATCGCGACCACAGCGTCGTAGTGGCGAACATGATCCGGCACGAACAGCGTATCGGCCGAAAGCGGTCCCGATACACCGGCGAAGCCGGCATCGCGAACGTCCGCGATGGCCGGAGCAATGACCTCGATTTCCTCACGGCCCAGGTGCCCGCCTTCCCCGGCATGCGGATTCAATCCGCACACCGCAATCCGCGGCGATGCGATGCTGAATTTCGCCTGCAGTTCACGCGCGACGACGAGGAGTATCTGCGCGAGCGACGTTCGCGTCAGTGCACCGGCGACATCTTTTAGCGGGATGTGCGTCGTCGCGAGCGCGACGCGCAGCGGCGCGGAATCGATGCCACCGACCAGCAGCATGACAACTCGCGGAGCATGCGTCCGCTCGGCAAGAAACTCGGTGTGACCGATAAATGGTATCCCCGCGTCCATCAGCACACTTTTCTGAACGGGTCCTGTGACCAGCGCATCGAAAGCTCCGGTCGCGCAACCATCGGTCGCGTGTTGCAACATCGTCATCACGCTGTGCGCATTGGCGGGATCGAGTTGACCGGGCGTGACCGCCGCTGCGCAGGACTGGTTCCAGATTTCCACGCCTTGGTTCGCGGGTTCCAAGTTTGTTGGATCGTATTCGACGTAACGCGGTGAAAGTCCGATGCGTGCAGCGCGTCGCGCCAGCATCGCAAAATCCCCAAATAGCACGAGGCGCGCCGCGAACGGCTGCTCGGCGTGACGCTCGGCAAGCATGGCAACGAGCTCGGGGCCGATCCCCGCAGGCTCGCCCGAAGTGATCGCCAGGATTGGTTTGCGTCGCGCCATTGCCATAGCGAAGCGTCAGCGCGGAGGTGGGGCCGTAGTCGCGGCGCTGCCCCACGTCTCCACCTTGACGCTTGGCTCGGCAGTCACCCGTAGCGCGCCGTCGTCACCGCGCGCGATCTTGGCTTGGGTGAATCCGTCCAGCGGTCGCACCGGCGAGCCAAATATCCATAAGAGCTCGAGCGGACTCGTAACATCGATCTCACCCGTGTGCTGGACGGCTCGGCCTAGTGGCAGCGCGTAGCCCTCGCGCCCGAACACCGGAAATTGGTCGAGCTTCGCGCGATAGCGCAGCACTTGGCCGCCGATGTTGCGCGCGCGCGTATTCAAGTCGAACCACACACCTTGCGGTAACGCGATCTCGACCGCGCCTCCGGCGCGCACGATTGGTGCGACGAGCAAAGCATCGCCGCACATGAATTGCGTTTCAAAGTTGCGTACGAGGACGTCGTCGGGGAACGCGAGGGGCATCGCGCGCATCACCGGAAGGCCCGTCTGCGTTGCGATGCCGACGACCGTTTCCAGATAGGGAATCAGGCGATAGCGAAATGCAAGCCACTTGCGACAGATCGCCTCGGTTTCCGCGCCGAATATCCAAGGCTCGCGCTCGCCGATGCCGTGCATGCGCATGTGCGAGCTGAAGACCGTTGCCTGCAACCAGCGGACGTACAGCTCCGCGGTCGGTGGCGCGCCGTAGAAGCCGCCGATGTCGGAGCTGTGATACGGGTTACCGCTCATTCCCCACGACAGGCCGCCGCGGATCGACGCGGCCAACCCTTCCCAATCGCTTTGCGGATCACCGCCCCAGCCTATCGGATAGCGCTGGCTACCCGTCCAGCCGGCGCGACTCCACACGATCGCCGGCCCATCGTTGTCTGACTTGAATTTTTGCGTCGCCTCGAACACGCAGCGGTTGTATAACAGCGGATAGACGTTGTGCAGCCGGCGTCCCCAATCGCCGTTGTGCGCGACCGCGTCGTCGGGCACTTGTTCGCCGAAGTCGCTTTTGATGACGTCCACACCATCCGCGAACAGCGAAGCGTGCGCATCGCGCCACCAGGCGAACGCGCCAGGATTCGTGAAATCGACGAGACCGCTTTCGGGAAGCGGCGTCAACACATCCCCGAAAGGCGTCGTGCCGGGTGAAGTATCCCAGCCAAATATGTAGGGAGCGCCTTGCGCCGTCTGCAGCAGGTAGCCTTGTTGCGCGAGGTCGCGAAATAACGGGTCCTGCGTCGACACGCATGGGTATTCCCACACGCAGACCTTGAGATGGTGCTTGCGAATTTCCGCGAGAAATGCTTTCGCGTCGGGAATTCGGTCGGCATCCCATCGGAAGTTGAATCGCGTTTCCGTCTTCCATGCCGCGCGGCCATCGAGCGTCAGCACGTCGCATGGAATCTTGCGCTGTCGCAATTTCGCCGCAACGGCAAGCGCCTCACTGGGTGTCCGGTAATACGCTCGCGAAACCCAGAGACCGAGACTGAAGCGCGGCACGCTGGGCGCGCGCCCGGTGAGTTGCGTGTACGCATCCAGAATGTGTGCAGGCTCCGCAGCCGCGAAGAGGATGAGATCGAGCGCCTCGTCATCCACGACGACCGCGTAGCTGCGATGCGACCAGTCAGGGTTGCCCACGCCGTGCGTCACCATGCCAGGCGTATGCACGAGCACGCCCCAAGCACCCGCTCCGTCTCCGACGCCCCACGCGAATGGGGTGTTCTTGTACGAGAGCCCGGTATTGACGCCAAGCGCGTCTTCGACCTGCGAGTGGATCAATTGTCCACGCTTGTTGAGCGACCCGAATTTCTCGCCGAGGCCATAGACCGGTTCGCCCGCGTTGAGCGCGAACGCAGCGGTCCATAGTCCGCCACGCGGGGCGCGTCCAACCGCCGGCAATCGCGTGAAACCGCGGAAATGGCTGTCGGTGATCGAGCCGAATATCGGCGCGCCCTTCCATTGCAACCTGAATGAAAGTGGTGCGCCGGAGAGCTCGAGGGTCGCGTTGCCTGATGCAACGGTCCATTCACCTGGGTTGATCTGCTCCACCTTGCATGGCTTCGCGCGGCCCACGATCAACCCGTAGTTGGGGCGTGTGTTAGGGCCTATGCGCAGCCGGAAGACCCCTTCGCCGTAACACGTGACTTCGAGCAAATCGCCGGTGGATGTTGCGAACGACGCGCCGGTCGACGTCGTGCCGAAGCTTTCGACAGCGTCGACGCGGAGGTAAGCGGCTGGATCTAGGAACATCGATTGCAGAAGCGAGGAAGATCAGCCTGCGAACTGAGGCTCGGGCAACCCGGGAACATCGACACGCATCGCGAAAATCCCGCCGGATTGCGGGAGCTGCGCAAGCTCTTCGGGTTCACGCTGTTGTCGTGCGCTGGTGACGAAGAGGGTGCGCAAATCCTCGCCGCCAAACGCGCACATCGTCGGGCATTTCGCGGGCACAACAAACTCGTCGAGCACATTGCCTTGCGGTGAGAGCTTGACGACTTTGCCGCCGCGATAAAACGCCGACCAATAATTGCCATCGCGATCGACCGCGCCACCGTCCGGACGATCGGTCTCTCCGGAGAATTGCGCGAATACGCGGGGACGCGACGGCGTGCCGGTAACGGCGTCGTAGTCGAACGCGCGAACTGTGTGCGTCGGTGTATCCGCGTGATACATGGTGCGGCCGTCGGGACTAAACGCCAGTCCGTTACTGATCATGATGTCGGCAAGAATCGGCGTCAGCGTGAAGTCCGGATCGAGACGCAGCAGCGCCGCGGTATTGGCATCTCGCCGTTCGTTCATCGAGCCCACGAAAAAACGTCCGTGTGGATCGCATCGGCCGTCGTTGAAGCGATGGGAAGCAGGATCGTATGGAGCATCGGCGACTTTGCGCTGGAGCGTTCCGTCCGCGCGGGCGAGCCATAGACCTTCGCGAAGCGCTGCAACGTACCCTCCTCTCTTGCGCAACGCAAAGCTGCCGATCGCTTGTGGCATCGGCATCGCCGTATTGCGACCGGATGCGGGGTCGAAGCGGTTGAGGGATGGGGCATTAATATCGACCCAGTAGAGTGCTTGGTCGGCGGCGGACCAAACGGGGCACTCACCCAAGCTAGCCCTGATGTCGAGCACGCAGCGGAGCGCTGTTGCGCCGCACATCTTGCTACGAATTGAGTTTGGAAGCAGCACCGGCGCTCTGCTTGCCAAACCTCGTGACCAGATCCCGACCCAGGTCTACTGCATGATGAGGAAGGAACTGAAAACCGTGGTTTCGGGAAAATTTGTCGTCCATGGATCAGCAGCCAATGAGGATTCCGCGGGGGCAAATGGCCCACCTTTGCGCTCACCATTGCGTCGTGGCGAATCTTACGCGTTTCATCAAAGTGGAGCTCATGAACGATACGGCGCTGAAGCCAGAGGCGACGGACGAAGCAATCCTCGCCGCTATAATTGTGGGATCCGCGACGCTGGCGTCGTCTTTCCTCGACAACGCTCGACGCGTTCGCAAGAGCTCTCGTCTCTTTAGTGTCTCGCGTCTTCTCCAGGCCTGACTTCTATTCCGGCGTTCGCGGCATGCTGCCCGCCGCCGCGGCGCTGATTCCGTTCGGGCTCGTGTGCGGTGTCGATGCCGCGGCCGTTGGCGCCTCGCCGCTCGCCGCGTTGGGTTTGTCGGCGATCGTTTTTTCCGGGTCGGCGATGATTTTGGCCACGCAACTCTATGGCGTTGGTGCGCCGCTCGCCGTCATTGTCCTCACCTGTTTCGTCATCGGCCTGCGTCTTGCAATGTACAGCGCCGCGATGGCCCCGCATCTAGGAGGCTTTCCCGCGCGTTGGCGGTATCTATCGGCTTTCCTGCTCACCGATCAAGCGTTCGCCGCCACGATCGCCGGGTTCGAAAGGAGCGCCGACAAGGAACGCGCACTTTCTCACTTTATCGGAGGCGGAATCGTGCTCTGGGTCGGTTGGCAATTGATGACGATGGCCGGCTACTTCTTGGGTAACGTGATTCCCGCTGCATGGTCGCTCGAATTCGCCGTGCCTCTATGCTTTATTGCACTTCTCGGGCCTTTATTGCGCGAGAAGCCGGCGATCGCCGCCGCCGTTTCCGCAGCCATCGCGGTCGTGGTCCTCGCGGGTTTGCCGATGCGTCTCAATATCGTCGTCGCCGGGGTTATCGGCATCGCCACAGGAACACTGGCCGAGCTCTTGCTCGAGCGTAAGGCTTCCGCGCAGGAGGACGTTCGATGACCGACGCCGGCATCAAGCTTTGGGCGATCATTTTCGCCGTGGGTGCCGCTAATTTTCTTGTCCGGCTTTCTTTTATCGAGCTGCTCGCGAACAAGAGGATGCCGCCGTTGCTGATACGCTCTTTGCGTTATGTCGCGATCGCGATGCTCACTGCGTTGGTCGTGCCGATGGTGCTCGCCACACCCGGGGCGCCGGCGATCATGACGTTGTGGCCGAATGCCAAGCCTTTTGCCGCGCTCATCGCTCTCGTAGTCGCCTTTTTTACGCGGAGCATGGGCTGGACGCTGGCCACGGGGATGGGCGCGCTATGGCTACTGCAGGCTGCGACGACTTGAGACCGATGCCTTAAAAGACGACGACCTGACGCACCGCCTTGCCCTCGTTCAAGCGATCGAACCCTGCGTTGATGTCCTCGAGCGGCAAGCGACCCGTCAGCAGTCGGTCGACCGGCAGGCGGCCTTGCCGATAGAGCGCGATGTAGCGCGGTAGATCGCGCACCGGCACGCACGACCCGATGTAGCTGCCTTTGATCGTGCGCTCTTCCGCGACCAGATTGGTCTGCGGAATCGGCACCATTTGTGTCGGCGGGGGCAGGCCCGCGGTGATCGTGGTTCCGCCGCGCCGGGTGATCTTGTAGGCAAGCTCCATCGCCTTGACCGAGCCGGCCAGCTCGAAGGCGAAGTCGACACCACCGGCGGTGGCTGCCTTAACGTCCTCCGCGCAAGTCGCGGACCGCGCATTGAACGTGTCGGTCGCCCCCAATTTCTGCGCGAACGCGAGCTTGTCGTCGGCGAGATCGATGGCCACGATGCGGCCCGCTCCGACGCTCACCGCACCAATCACCGCCGCGAGCCCAACGCCGCCCAATCCGATCACGGCGACGGCCTGCCCGGCCGCAACCTTCGCGGTGTTCACAATTGCGCCGACACCAGTCAGCACGGCGCACCCAAAGAGCGCCGCTTCGGAGAAAGGCAACGCGGGGTCGATCTTGATGAGCGAACGCCGCGACACCGTTGCATATTCGGCGAACGCCGAGCAACCGAGAAGGTGGTTGATCGGTTGTCCATCGCGCGAGAGGCGCCGCGCGCCGGAGAGCAGCGTCCCGGCGATGCCCGCCGCGGCGCCCGGTTCGCAGAGCGCCGGACGTCCTTCGGCGCAGGGCAGACAATGACCGCAACTCGGCACGAACACCATCACCACGTGGTCGCCACGCGCGAGATCGGTAACGCCGGCGCCAAGCTCTTCGACGACGCCGGCAGCTTCGTGCCCCAGCAGCATCGGCATGGGTCGGGGGCGGTCACCGTTGATGACCGACAAGTCGGAATGGCATAAACCCGCTGCGGCGATGCGCACGAGCACTTCATTCTCGCCCGGGGGATCGAGCTCGATATCTTCGATGGCGAGCGGCCGCGATTGCGCATAAGGCGGCGCGGCTCCCATCGCGTGCAACACGGCTCCCTTGATTCTCATGAGCGAACCTCCTTTACGCTTGACAATAATACGATCGGAGACTCAAGAAAAACGATGAGCTGCCGCAGTGTCTCGGAATCCACGATCAGCATGACCACAGGCGATGCGCACACGAAGAATAGACGCGGAAATATGGCGATTCGTCCCGAAGGCTTCACCGTCCTCACTGCGCAGGGCAGTGGCGCGCACCAGACGGCGCGATCCGGGAGGAGGCCACGCGCATCTTGGAGATTGTGCACGACGGCACGCCGATCGCTCAAGCGAGCGTGCGCGCGGTCGCACATGACTACAAGAACCGCTTTGCGCAGCACAGCGTGCTCGTGACGCAGGTGCCTTCGGTTCGCTGTTTTAAATTGCGCCACGCCCTACTGGATTGGGCAGCTGGTTGCGCTGATCTCTTTCCAGCGCTGCTCGCGCGTTAAGATTCGGCTTTCGACTCTCGCCCGCGGGAATGACCAAGCGCTTCGAAGGGACCGATAGTTACATTGCGACCCCCGACCTCATGTTGGCGGTCAACGCCGCGTTGGCGCTCGAACGGCCGCTGTTGATCAAAGGCGAGCCAGGTACCGGCAAGACGCTGCTCGCGGAGGAGATCGCTCGAGCGCTCGGCCGCCCGCTTTACCAGTGGCACATCAAGTCGACCACCAAGGCGCAGCAGGGGCTGTACGAGTACGACGCGGTGTCGCGACTGCGCGATTCGCAGCTCGGCGACGCCAAGGTCGCGGCCATCGCCAACTACATCAAGCGTGGAGTGCTATGGGAGGCGTTTGCAAGCGACGTTCCCGCAGTCGTGCTCATCGATGAAATCGACAAGGCCGACATCGAGTTTCCCAATGACCTGCTGCGCGAGCTCGATCGCATGGAATTCTACGTTTATGAAACGCAGCAGACGATCGAAGCGAGACATCGGCCGCTGGTCGTCATCACGTCGAACAATGAGAAGGAGCTACCCGACGCATTCCTGCGCCGTTGCTTCTTCCACTACATTCGCTTCCCAGACCGCGATACGATGGAAAGGATTGTCGCGGTTCACTTTCCGCACCTCAAGAAGGCACTGTTGGCGGAAGCACTCGAAGTGTTCTTCAATCTGCGCGAAGTGCCGGGATTAAAGAAAAAACCGTCGACGTCCGAGTTGCTCGACTGGCTCAAGATCCTCCTCGCCGAAGACATTCCGCCCGCGGCGCTCAAAAGCAGCGATCGCAAGGCGTTCATACCGCCGTTGCATGGCGCGCTGCTCAAGAATGAGCAGGATGTGCACTTGTTCGAGCGCGTCGTGTTCATGGCGCGTGCGGGCCGTTGAAGTCCCGCGGTCGCTCCATGGACGCGCCCTTCATTGCGCCGGTCACGCTCGCGGGAGAACACGCGTCGCTCGAGCCGTTGACCAAAGAACACGAAGACGCCCTCGTGCAAGCTGCGGCTGATGGCGAACTGTGGCGGCTGTGGTTCACGCATATCGCTCCGCCCGAACGCATGGTCGAGTACATCGCAACCGCGCTGGACATGCGCGAGCGGGCGGGTGCGATGCCGTTTGCGGTGCGCGAAACCAAAACCGGTGCGATTGTCGGCTGCACCCGTTATTTCAACGTCGATGCCGTCAACCGGCGAGTGGAGATCGGGCACACCTGGTACGCGAAGCGGGCGCAGCGCACGGCGCTCAACACCGAATGCAAGCTCCTCTTGCTGACGCATGCGTTCGAGACGTTGCGCTGCATCGCAGTCGAGTTCCGCACGCACTGGTTCAATAACGAGTCGCGCGCGGCGATCGCGCGGCTCGGCGCCAAGCAGGACGGCATACTGCGCAACCACCAATTGATGGCGGACGGCGTCAAGCGCGATACCGTCGTGTTCAGCATCATCGACAATGAATGGCCCGCGGTGAAGCTGAATTTGCAGTTCCGGTTGGGGCGAACGGCCTGACGAGCATCTTTAGCGCGCATGCTCGCCGGCTTCTTCTTGCATCTGAAGGCGTACAAGCTGCCGGTCTCGACGCGCGAGCTCTTGACGCTCGTCGAGGCGTTGGATAAGCGAGTTGTGTCGCTGTCGATCGACGACTTCTACACGCTATCGCGTGTTTGCCTCGTCAAGGACGAGCAACACTTCGACCGCTTCGACCTGGCGTTTGGCAGTTACTTCAAGGGGATCAACGCGATTTTCGACATCCGCGGCGAGATTCCCGATGCGTGGCTGCACCGAGAGTTCGAGCGGCATTTAAGCGACGAGGATAAGCGCCGCGTCGAAGCGCTCGGTGGCTGGGACAAATTGATGGAGACGTTCAAGGAACGCCTCGCCGAGCAGCGGGCTCGGCACCAGGGTGGCTCGAAGTGGATCGGCACCGGAGGCACGAGCCCATTCGGCGCGTACGGCTACAACCCCGAGGGTATTCGCATCGGGCAGGATGGCGGCGGCTCGCGCAGCGCGGTCAAGGTCTGGGACGAGCGGACGTTTCGCAATCTCGACGGGGACGTCGAGCTCAACACCCGCAACATCAAAGTAGCGCTGCGCCGGCTGCGCCGCTTCGCGCGCGAGGGCGTGCCCGAAGAGCTCGATCTCGATGGCACGATCGCGGGCACCGCCAGAAACGCGGGCTGGCTTGACTTGAAGCTGCAACCCGAGCGGCGCAATCGCGTCAAGGTGCTCCTGTTCCTCGATGTAGGCGGCTCGATGGATCCCCATGTGCGCGTGTGCGAAGAGCTCTTTTCCGCGGCCAAGAGCGAATTTC
>Ga0136617_10000415_pt1 | contig 35504 bp, 39 predicted proteins | sample AntDrymUQ3222106_2_FD_129672 | JGI IMG/M metagenome (GOLD analysis project Ga0136617, IMG submission 129672) | Polar desert sand microbial communities from Dry Valleys, Antarctica - metaG UQ322 (21.06) | ecosystem: Environmental > Terrestrial > Soil > Desert | place: Antarctica: Dry Valley... | reverse complement strand
GAACTTCACCCGCGCCGACCTCGCCGCCGTCCTGGACGAACTCAACGCCCACGACGACGACGCAGCGCCGCTCGCCGCAGCCGCATGATCAACACGGAACTTGCGGCGGGGACCACTTAGCCGGGTGTACTCAGGCCGCCTCGGCGCCCTGCGCAGCCGCCAGCAGCGCCTCGATCGCCGCGAGATGGCCGCGCACGCCGGTCGCCATCGCCTCGAGGATCTTGCGGGCCTCGTCGATGCCCGTCGTCGCGTTCGTGAGCTGGGACTTGATCCGGCGCACCGCCTCCATCGCTCCCTGCGCGCGCTCGACCTCCACCTGCAGGGCGGCGGCGTCGATGCCGCCGTCGGCCGCGCGCGCCATGAGCACACGGGCGCGGGCGAGGCCGTAGGCGACCTCGAGGGCGAGCGTCGAGCCCTCGTCGGGGTCGTACGTGACGAAGAGCTTGTCGCCGTTGAACTCGCGCAGCGGGTGCGTGCGCGCGGGCAGCCGACCCTCGCTCGGCACGACGAGCACGGCGTAGTCGGCGGCGCGGGTCTCCAGCGCCCCGTCGAGCTCGGCGAGCGCGTCGTTCTTGGACAGCTTGCGGTTCTTGGCCTCGAAGACGATCTTGCCGCGGGCCGGGCCCGAGCAGGCGTCGATCGCGACGACCACGTCGCCCTTTCTGCCGCCCTCGCCGCGCACGTCGCCGACCGCGTCGCAATCGTCCCCGCGGGCGACGGCGATCGCCTCCAGCGCCTCGCCGACCGCCTCCTCGTACGTGCGGCCCTTCGCCGTGCCCTTGTCCTCGACGGCGGCGAGCTCCACGAGCTTCTCCTTCTCGGAGCGCAGCTCGGAGATCTCGAGCTTCATCGCCTCGAGCTTGTCGGTCATCGCCGTCAGCTGCTCGGCCTGCCGGTTGGCGATCTGGTGCGCGGCATGCAGGTGCGTGCGCTGGAAGACCGCCAGCGGGTTCGAGTCGGCATCGGCCGAGAACTGCTTGCGCAGGTCCACGCGCATCTGCGCGGAAACCTCCGTCAGCACGGCCTTCACGCGGTGCTGCACGGCGACCGACGACTCGTCCCCGAAATGGCGCGCGAGCGCCTTCGTCACGTGCCCGTGCTCGGGCCCGAAGACCTCGTCGACCTTCTCGTCGAGGCGCTCGGCGACGCGGCGGGCCCGCTCGACGAACGCCCCGTCGAGCTCGCGAGCCGTTTTCTCGAACTCGGCCCGTACGAACTCCGCGTTTGCCCCCGTCTGCTCGCGGTCGAGCACGCGGGCGCCGATCTCGATGGCCTCGACGACGAAGCGCACCGGATCATCGCGCTCGGTGGCGAGGCGCACGGTCGTCTCGTCGTCGATCGTCAGCCAGTCGATCGCGAGCCGGCCGTTGACGACGTGGACGCGGGCGAGCGGGAGGGGGGTGGCAGCTTCCAGCAAGATCAGGTCGCACGCTACGGACCGCACCCGACGGACTGCATCAACCGTTGCGCCGGGCCCACCAGCGCAGCAGGTCCTGGCGCTGGTGCGACAGCGGCTTGGCGCTCGGCTTGCGGGCGCGCACGCGTTCGAGCGCCTCCGGCGCGCCCAGGCCGTCGCGCAGCATGACGATCGCCGCCGCGACCGTGGCCGACCGCTGCATGCCGGCCCGGCAGTGCACGTAGACGCGCTCGCCCCGGGCGAGCCACTCCAGCCCGGTCCGCGTCGCGAGCTCGATGTGGCCGGGCAGCAGGTTGCCGTAGTCGACGACCTCGACGCGCCGCTCCTCGATGCCCGCGTCGGCGAGCGCCGCCACGCAGGCGTCGCGCCCGCCCGGGTCGTACTCGACGTCCTGGACGAGGTTCAAGACCCGGGTCACGCCCTCTGCACGCAGGACTGCGACGTCGTCGCAGTCCTGCGGATAGGCGCCGATGAGCAGGTCGTCGGCGACCTCCGCGTAGCCGAAGTGCGAGAACCAGTCCGACATGAGAGCCAGACCCTAGATACTCGAAGACATGAGTCCGCTCGCAACCGCCCTCGACGACGCCGGCGGGACTGCAGCCCCGCGCGAGCGCGGCGCGCAGCTGCGTGCCCTCCTGCTCGACGAGCTCGCGCGCTCCGAGGGCGAGCTCGCGCTTGCCCGCTCCGGCCGCGAGAACCCGGTCACCGTCGTGTTCGCAGCCCTGCCCGACGCGCTTCTCGCCGTCCTCCCGGCGCCCGTCGCGGTGCGCGCCGATCCCGCCGCGGCGCCCGACCGGGCCTGGCTCACCGTCGCCGCCGCTGCCGGGGCGCTGGTGGAGATCGCCCAGCTCCCCCTGCCACGCGACGCCGGCGACCTCGTCCTCGAGGCCGGTGAGCTCGACGGGCATCTGGCGCTGCGCCTTCGCACGCCGGCGCACGAGGACGCCGAGCTGGCGGCCGTGGCGTTCGAGGAGCACGTCGCGCCGGTGGCGCGGCTGCGCGCCCGCGCGCTCGCGCTGCCGGGTCACGTCCTCGCCGACGCCGGCGACTGGCGAGCGCCGATCGCGCAGGCGCTGCGCATCGCCGAGGCCGTCGCGCGCCTCGGTGGGCATCCCGCTGACACGGACTCGATCGCCGAGCACGAGGACACCGTGCTCGCCCTGCTCGCGCCGCCCGGCACGAGCGCGGAGCGCCCGCACGACGACCCGCAGGCGGCGCGGCGGATCGCGCGGCGGATCCTCCAGCGGCTGCACGGGATGGGAAAGTGGGGCGGCTACCACACCGACGTGCGTCACCTCGCCCGCGGCTTTGCGGGCAACGAGCGCGCGCTCGCCGACGAGGTCGGCGAGGCGCTGCTCGACGCCGGGCTGCTGAGCGAGAAGCCGAGCGTCGGCCAGCGCCACGTCTACCTCAACCCGCGCCGCGCGGCCGACATCCACGGTCTCATCGACGACGGGATCGTGCCGTCCGATCTGCGACTGCCGTAGCGATGGACGACGGCAAGCCGTACGGGAGACGTGAGAACGGACGCTCCGCACGTCATGCTTGATCGCTGATTGCGCGACCCCCCGCCGGCTGCCGGCGCGGGCCGCACGGTCAGCCATCAAGATTGCGCCCCAATGCGTCTCGACACACTGTCAACCAAGGTCTTCACCGCGCGCACGCTCGTCGAGTCGCGGATGCTTGCGCCGACCCGCCCGGACAAGCTCGTCCGCGCCCTGCTCGCCATCAAGAAGTGGGGCGCGACGCCGGCCGCCGGCTACGCCGCGTCCGCGATCCGCCATCCCGACGCGATCTCGATCGTCGACGAGCTCGGGTCGCTGACGTTCGACGAGGTCAACCGCCGGACGAACGCGCTCGCCCACGCCTTGGGCGACGCCGGCATCAACGAGGGCGACGGCGTGGCGATCATGTGCCGCAACCACCGCGGCTTCGTCGAGACCAGCGTCGCCTGCTCGAAGCTCGGCGCCAACGCGCTGTTTCTCAACACCGCCTTCGCCGGCCCGCAGCTCGCCGAGGTCTGCGCGCGCGAGCAGCCGGCGGCGATCGTCTACGACGAGGAGTTCTCCGCGCTCCTGGGCGAGGCGGCGCGCGGGCGCCGGCGCTTCCTCGCGTGGTCGGACGGCAAGGCGGAGGGCGTCCCGACGCTCGAGGAGCTCATCGCCGCCGGCGACCGCAGCGACGTCGTCCCGCCGGCGACCCACTGCCGCCTCGTCATCCTCACGAGCGGGACGACCGGCACGCCGAAGGGCGCCAACCGCCGCCAGCCGGACACGCTGGAGCCGATCGCCGCGCTGCTGTCGAAGATCCCGCTGCACGCGGGCGAGCGCACGCTCATCGCCGCGCCGCTGTTTCACTCCTGGGGTCTCACGCACCTCATCCTCGGCATCGGGCTGTCCTCGACGCTCGTCCTGCGCCGCCGCTTCGATCCCGAGGACACGTTGCGTGCGATCGACGAGCACGGCTGCACGGCGCTCGTCGTCGTGCCGGTCATGCTCCAGCGGATCCTCGAGCTGGGGCCGAAGGTCATCGGTCGCTACGACACGGCCGCGCTGCGCGTCATCGCCGCGAGCGGCTCGGCGCTGCCCGGCGAGCTCGCGACGACGGTCATGGACACCTTCGGCGAGGTCCTCTACAACCTCTACGGCTCAACCGAGGCCGCCTGGGCGACGATCGCCACGCCCGAGGACCTGCGCGTCGCGCCCGGCACCGCGGGGCGCCCGCCGCGCGGCACCACCGTGCGCCTCTACGACGCCGAGAACCGAGAGGTCGCACCGGGCGAGACGGGCCGCATCTTCGTCGGCTCCGACCTCGTCTTCGATGGCTACACCGGCGGCGGCTGCAAGGCGGTCGTCGACGGGCTCATGTCCTCGGGCGATGTCGGGCACTTCGACGCGGACGGGCGCCTGTTCGTCGACGGCCGCGACGACGAGATGATCGTCTCCGGCGGCGAGAACGTCTTCCCGCGCGAGGTCGAGGACCTCGTCGCCTGCCTCGACGACGTCGAGGAGGTGGCGATCATCGGGGTGTCGGACACGGACTTCGGCCAACGCCTGCGCGCGTTCGTGGTCGTCGCCGACGGCGCGCGGATCTCCGAGGACGACATCAAGGCCCATGTCAAGGCGAACCTCGCCCGCTTCAAGGTCCCGCGCGAGGTCGTCTTCCTCGACGAGCTGCCGCGCAACGCCACGGGCAAGGTCCTCAAGCGCGAGCTGGCCGAGCTGCCGTGAGCTCGGGACCTCCGGGTTCGCCGTGCGTGCTCGCTAGCCTTGGCAAGGCGATGCCGGCCCGCACCGACAGCTTCGATCTCGGTCGCCTGCGGCTCACCACCGGCGAGGGGCGTCGGCTGGCGCTCGAGGTCGCGCTGGACCCCCTCCAGTTCGGTGGCACGACGTACGTCGTCGTGCCCGGCGCGGCCGACGCGGTGCTCGACATCTCGCGCACGACCCACAACGGCTACGCGCTGCGTCTGCGCTTCGATGCGACGCTCGGCGGCCCCTGCATGCGCTGCCTGGAGCCCGCGCAGCCGGCGATCTCCGTCGATGCTCGCGAGATCGACCAGCCCGGCGAGGTCGAGGAGCTGCAGAGTCCCTACGTCACCGACGACGTGCTCGACCTGCGCGCGTGGACGCGCGACGCGCTCGCGCTCGCGCTGCCCGTCCAGCTGCTGTGCCGCGAGGACTGCGCGGGCCTGTGCCCCGTCTGCGGCACGGACCTCAACGCCGCCGGGCCCGAGTACGCCCACGAGCGCGCGCCCGACCCGCGCTGGGCCAAGCTCTCGGAGCTCAAGCTCGACTAGCCCGGATCTGCTCGGCCCAGCCGTGACCGCGGGGCTCGGGCGGCAGCGCCGCCGGCGGCTGGGCGGGCGGCAGCATGGGGGCGCTGCCGCGATCGATGCGGTCGAGGTCCTCGGGCGAGGCGACGAGCGGGTTGACCCTCGACCCGAGCCGGATGCGCGAGGCGTCGTCGAAGAGATCGCGGTAGCCCCTCGTGCCGGGCGGCTCGAAGTTCAGGTCGACGTCGGCTTGGACGGTCGTGAACGTGCACGGCGAGAGCTCCGGCAGGTTCCCGCCATGGCGCAGGTCGAGGGGCGGCTCGTCCAGCGCCCCCGTGCTGCCGAGCTGGGCATCGAGTGCCCGCAGCGCGTTGCACAGGCGATCGACGTTGCGCCCGTAGGAGCCGGGCACGATCGCGACCGCGTCGACGAAGCCGCCGTCGTTGTAGATCGCCTTTGCGACATCGCCGACGAGGACGAATTCGACGTCGTGCTCCTCGAGCGCCTGTAGCGTGGCCAGGAGCGCCGGATCCAGCTCGAGCTCGCTCATGCGCAGGAGTTCGCGGACGAGGGCCGCAGTCCTTCCGCGAGTCTCGTCGGCCGCCTGCGCTACCCTGTCGCACCCATGGCCGTCCCCAAACAGAAACAGTCGCACAGCCGGACCTCCAAGCGCCGCGCGCAGCACAAGATGGCAGCGCCGACGTTCAACGCGTGTCCGCACTGCCACAGCCCACGCCGGCCGCATCGCGTGTGCCCGGTCTGCGGGACCTACGCCGGCCGCGAGGTCGTCGCGCCCCCGGCGCACGACCACGACCACTGAGAGCGGCCGGCGGATGCCGGCCCGTCGCATCAGGGGTCGCGTCAGCCGTTCCAACGGCCAGGCCGAGCTGGGTCCGCCCCAGCGCGTACCGGTCATCGCCGTCGACGCCAACGGGGCCGACCTCGGGCCGGGCGAGGTCGTCGCCGGAGCCAACCTCGCCGTCAGCCAGGGCGTGCGGGTCCTGCTCTTCGGTCCCGCGGCAGAGATGGGCGCCGCGGGGCCGGGAATCGAGGTCATCGACGCGCCGGAGTCGATCGCGAAGACCGCCAACCCCGCGGCCGCGGCGCGCTCGCAGCGGGAGTCCTCGATCGTGCGCGCCGCCCAGGCGGTCGCCATCGGCGACGCCGACGCGCTCGTGTCGGCGGGCGCCACCGGTGCCGCTCTCGCCGCCGCCCTCTTCAACATCAAGCGCGACCGCGGCATCCTGCGCCCGGCGCTCGCCGCGCTCATACCGGTCCCCGGCGCGCCGGTCACGCTTGTCGACGTGGGCGCCAACACCGAGGTGCGGGCCGAGCACCTCGTCCAGTTCGCCTTCATGGGTGCGGCGCTCGCCCAGGTCGTGCATGGGGTCGCCCGGCCCCGCGTCGCACTGCTGTCCGTCGGTGAGGAGGCCACGCGCGGGACGCCGCTCGTCCAGGACGTCCACGCGCGCCTGAGCGCCGCCGAGGAGCTGCGCTTCATCGGCAACGTCGAGGGGCACGCGCTCACCGAGGGCAGGGCCGACGTCGTCGTCACCGATGGATTCACCGGCAACGTGACGCTGAAGGTCATGGAGGGAGTGTCGGACAAGATGATCGCCCTCCTGCGCGAGACGGCGACGTCGTCCCGGCGCGCGAAGGCGGGCGGCGTCCTCATGCGCCCCGCCCTGCGCGCCTTCCGCGACGAGATCCATCCCGAGATGGCGGGCGGCGCCTACCTGCTCGGTCTGCGCCGGCTCGGCGTCGTCGGCCACGGGCGTTTCACGAGCCGCGGCTTCTCGCAGGCGATCCTGCTCGCGGCGCGCGGCGTCTCCGGCGACGTCGTCGGGCGCACGCACGAGGCGCTCGAGCGCGCCGGCGCCCTGCGCAAGGTGGGCTCGGGGCTGTCCGACAGCGGCACTACGGTGTCGGCGTCATGACGAGAGAAGAAGTCTTCGCCATGGTCCAGGCGCACCTCGTGGACGAGCTCGAGATCGACCCCGCGCGCATCGACGACGGGACGAACTTCCGGGCCGACCTCGAGGCCGACTCGCTGGACCTCCACACGCTCGTCCAGGAGCTGGAGGACTCCTACGGCGTGAAGATGACCGACGAGGAGGCTGCGAGGATCGTGACCGTCGGCCAGGCGGTCGATTTCGTGCTGACGCACGCCACCACCCGCGAGTCCTAGAAGCTGAGCCCTGAAGCTCCTCATCGAACTCCTGGAAGAGCTGCCCGAGCGTCTGTACCGGCAGGTGTTCACGCACGCGTCCTGGACCGAGCGGCGCAGCGACTCCTACTCGCGGCTGGCGTTCCTCGGCGACTCGGTGCTCGGCCTGGCGGTGACGTCGCATCTGTACCCGCGCCTGGAGGCCGAGCGCTTCGGCGCCGGCCGGCTGACGAAGATCCGCGCGCAGAGCGTCTCGGGCGTGTCCTGCCGGGCGGTCGCCGAGCGTCTCGGCGTGCCCGAGCGGCTGCTGGCGTCGGCGCCCACCGGCGTCGGCCAGAGCGCGGAGACGCTCGTCGAGACCGAACGCGTGCTGGCCTCGGTCATCGAGGCGGTCATCGGGGCCTGCTACCTGCACTCCGGCTACGAGCGCACGGCTGCGGCGGTCGTCGAGGCCTTCCAGCCGGAGATCACCAACGCGCTCAGCAATCCTGTCGACTTCAAGTCGACGCTGCAGGAGCGCCTCGCGCGGCGCGCCGAGACCGTCGAGTACACGATCGCCGCCGAGGAGGGCCCGCCGCACGACCGCACGTTCGAGGTCGTGGCGACCGTCGGCGGGGCGCCGGTCGGCCGCGGCGCCGGGCGCTCCAAGAAGCACGCCGAGCAGGAGGCGGCGCGGACCGCGCTCGAGACGCTGCATCCCGACGCGCCCGTGCCGGGGGACGAGGAGGACGCGTGATCGCGTGCACCTGCGCTCGCTGACGCTCAAGGGCTTCAAGTCCTTCCCAGACCGCACGAAGCTCGAGTTCGGCACCGGCGTGTCGGTCGTCGTCGGCCCCAACGGCTCGGGCAAGTCCAACGTCACCGACGCCGTCCTGTGGGCGATGGGCGAGCAGTCGCCGCTCGCGGTCCGCGGGCAGTCGATGCGCGACGTCATCTTCGGCGGCGGCCGGGGCGTGCAGGCGCGCTCGGCGGCCGAGGTGGAGCTCGTCATCGACAACGCCGACAGCGCCGTCGACGTCCCGATGGGGGAGATCTCGATCGTGCGCCGCCTCGATCGCTCCGGCGAGGGCGAGTACCGCCTCAACGGCGCGCGCTGCCGGCTCGTCGACGTGCTCGAGATCCTCTCCGACACCGGCCTGGGCAAGGAGATGCACTCGGTCGTGTCGCAGGGCCGGGTCGAGACGATCGTGACCTCCAAGCCGCGCGACCGCCGGCTGCTCATCGAGGAGGCCGCGGGCCTGGGCAAGCACCGCAAGCGCCGCCGACGCGCCCAGCTCAAGCTCGAGCGCACGCAGGACAACCTCGACCGCGCGCTCGACGTCGAACGCGAGGCGCGCTCGCGGCTGCGCCCACTCAAGCGCCAGGCCGAGGCCGCCGAGCTGCACGCCCGCCTGGAGCGCCAGACGATCGAGGCGCGCTGGGAGCTCGTGCGCGACCTCGCCCGCATGCGCCGCGCCGAGCTCGAGACCGCCGAGCAGGCTGCCGCGGCCGCCCGCGCCGGGCGCGAGGAGACGCAGGCGCAGCTCACCGAGGTCGCCGCGCGCCGCGGCGAGGTCGAGCAGGCGATGGCGGCTCGCAGCGAGCAGCGCGAGGCGTTCGCCCAGCGCGTGTACGCCGCGCGCTCGGCCCGCGAGCGCGTGGAGCTGCGCCTGGAGCGCACGCGGGCGACGGCCGAGGACCTCGACGAGCGCGCCGACCGGCGCGCGAACGAGCTGCGCGCGCTCGCGACACTCGAGCGCCGGCCCGACGACGAGCAGGCGCCCGAGGACCAGGGCCGCGAGCGCATCGCCGCGCTGGAGGCCGAGCTCGAGCGCCTCGCCGCCGACCACGCGGCCGAGGTCGAGCGCGAGCTCGTCGCGCTCGACGACGAGCGCGCGGCGGCCGTCGCCGCCGTCGGCGCGCGGCGCGCGGCCGTCGAGGCCAGCCGTGGCGACGCCGCCGAGGCGGGCACGGCCGCAGATCGAGCGCGCGACGGGCGCCGTGACGCCGATCGCGCGCTGGAGGCGTCGCGCCGCGAGGCGGCCCGCGTCGGCGCCGAGCTCGCCGCCTGCAACCAGTTCCTGCGCACCCGTGCCGCCGCGGCGGCGGCGCCGGGCTCCGCGGCCCGCGCGCTCGCCGACGCCCTCGAGGTCACGCCCGGATATGAACGTGCGGTCGCCGCCGCGCTCGGCGGGCTGCTGCGAGCAGCGCTCGTGGAGCGCGTGCGCGAGGGGACGGCGCTCCTCGACGCCGCCGGCGCCGACGGCGGCCGCGTGCTCATCATGGGCGACCTCGCGCCCGGCGCGGCGCCGGCGCCGCACCCGCCCGCGCCGGGCGCGCGCCGCGTCGTCGAGTTCGTCGCCGGGGACGAGCACACGCTCGCCCTCGCGAAGCGGCTGCTGTGGGACGCCTGGGTGGTCGACGAGATCGAGCGGCTGCCGCCGGGCTTCACCGGTGTCGCGGTCACCCGGGCGGGCCGCGTCTGGCACGGACGCCATCGCGAGCTGCGCCAGGCGCCGGAGGGCGGCGAGGAACGCGTGCTCGCCGAACGCAACCGCCGCGAGGAGCTCATCGCCGCCAGCGAGGCCGCGGTCCAGGCCGAGCAGCTCGCGCGCAGCGGCTGCGACGCGGCCGAGCAGGCCGTCGGGGCCGCCGACGCGGTGCGCGAACAGGCCGAGCGCGTGCTGCGCGAGGTGTCCCGCGCGCTCGCGGTCGCCGAGGAGGAGGCACGCCGTGCGGGCTGGCGGATCGAGCAGCGCCGGGCCGCGCCGCTGGAGGGCGCCGCCGCGGTCCGCCGCGCGCAGCTCGCGGGCGAGCTCGCCGCCGAGCGGCGCGCCGCCGAGCGCGCCGAGCGCGAGCGCGCCGAGCGGGCCCGGCGCATCGAGCGCCTGCGCCGCCGGCTGGAGGCCGAGCGGGCGCTGGCGCCGCGCGCGGCGCGGCTCGCGCAGGCACTGCAGACGGCAGCGGACGCGATCGGCGAGCGCGTCCGCACGCTCGACGCCGAGCTCGCCGCCGGGCGCGCCGCGGGCGAGGACCTGGCCGCGCAGCTGCGCGCCTGCGCCACCGAGGAGGCCGAGATCCAGCGCCGCCTGCGCGAGCGCGGCGAGCTCGTCACGGTCGCGGAGGTCCGGGCGCAGCAGGCCCGCGACCACGCCGCCGACGCCGACCACGAGCTCGTCCTGCTCGCCGAGCGGCTCGGGTTGCCGGCCGAGCCCGCGCAGGAGGCGCTCGCCGCCGAGGAGGCCGACGCCCTGCGTACCCGCATCGAACGGCTGGGGCGCCGGCGCGAGCAGCTCGGACCCGTCAACCCGCTCGCCAAGGACGAGTACGACGAGGCGCTTGCCCACGTCAGCGAGCTCGAGGGCCAGCGCACCGATCTCGAGACGGCGCTGCGCGAGCTGCGCACGCTCATCCGCGACACCGACCGCCAGATCCACGAGACCTTCGAGGAGACCTTCGACGCCGCTGCGCGCAACTTCGAGGAGCTCGCCGGCCAGCTCTTCCCCGGCGGTCGCGGGCGCCTGCGACTCGTCCGCGAGGAGCAGGGGATCACCGGCTTCGCCGGCGCACCGGCGCCGGCCGAGGCCGCCGCCCATCAGGACGCCGACGCCGAGGCCGAGGCCGAGCTCGCCGCCACCGAGCAGGAGGACCTGCTCGGCGTCGAGATCGAGATCACGCCGGCCGGCAAGTCGATGAAGCGCCTGAGCCTGCTGTCCGGCGGCGAGAAGTCGATGACCGCGATCGCGTTCCTCTTCGCGGTCTTCCTCGCCAAGCCGTGCCCGTTCTACATCCTCGACGAGGTCGAGGCCGCCCTCGACGACCCGAACATCACCCGCTTCCTCGGCCTCCTGCGCCGTTACGCCGACCGCGCGCAGTTCATCGTCGTGACGCACCAGAAGCGCACGATGGAGGCCGCCGACACGCTCTACGGCGTCTCGATGGGCGACGACGGCGTCTCGAAGGTCATCTCGCGGCGGCTGCCGCGCGAGGACGCGCCGGCGGAGCCCGCCGCCGGAGCGGCATAGCGTGAGCGCGGAGGTTCGCCCCGCCACCGCGGACGACCTCGACGCGCTGCTCGGGCTCATCGCCGACTACCAGCGCTTCTACGCCGGCACGGCACGGGCCGATGACCACAACGCGCGGTTCTTCGCCCGCTTCGTCGCGCCGAGCGACGAGGGTCTGCTGCTCGTCGCCGGCGGCCCAGACGCCGCGCCGGCCGGCTACGCGTGCCTGTACTGGACGTTCTCCTCGGTCTCGGCCACCGACGTCGTGCTGCTCAACGACCTCTACGTCCGTCCCGAGCATCGCGGCACCGGCGTCGCCGAGGCGCTCGTCGCGGCGGCCGTCGCCGTCGGGCGCGAGCGTGGCGCGTCGCAGGTGCGCTGGTTCACCGCGCTCGACAATCGCCGCGCCCAGCGGCTGTACGAGCGCCTCGGCGCGCAGCGCTCGGCGTGGTTCGAGTACGAGATCGCGCTCTAAGCGCGGAAGCGCGGAAGCGCGGAAGCGTGGCGCCACGACTGCGCGCGTCGCTCGACGGGACGTTGACATCGGAGAGCATCGCTCGTCCTCGCTATCGTCGCGCATCGCCATGGCTCGTGAGTGGACCGATCTCTTCATCTCGGACGCGATCGCATCGGCTGCCGCCGGCGGCGCCGATGGCGCCGGGGAGGCGCCCGAGCGCAAGCGGCGCTTCTTCAAGCGCCTGCGCAGCAACCTCTCCAAGACGCGCGAGGCGCTCGGCGCCGAGATCCAGGCCACGCTGCTGGAGGGCGACGTCGACGAGGAGACGTGGGAACGCCTCGAGGAGGCGCTCATCATGGCCGACGTCGGCGCGTCGACGACCGCGCGCGTCGTCGGCGAGCTCGAGCAGGAGGCATCCGGCGGCGAGCTCGTCGGCGGGGAGGCCCTGAGCCGACGCCTCGAGACGATGCTCGCCGCGATCGCCCGCACCGGCGACGACCGCATCGACCTGCGCGCCACGCCGACGGTCATCATGGCCGTCGGCGTCAACGGCACCGGCAAGACGACGACGATCGGCAAGCTTGCGTGGCACCTGCAGCGAGAGCTCGGCCTGAAGGTCGTGCTCGGCGCCGCCGACACGTTCCGCGCCGCGGCGGTGGCGCAGCTCGAGGGCTGGGCAGAGCGGGCGGGCTGCGAGATCGTCACCGGGCGCGAGGGCTCCGACCCCGGCGCGGTCGCCTTCGAGGCGATCAAGCAGGACCGCGCGCGCGGGGCGGACGTCGTCATCATCGACACCGCCGGGCGCCTGCACACCCAGGACAACCTCATGGCCGAGCTCGCCAAGGTGCGCCGGGTCATCGCCAAGCAGATCGAAGGCGCGCCGCACGAGACGCTGCTGACCGTCGACGCGACGACCGGTCAGAACGGCCTGCGCCAGGCCAAGCTCTTCTCCGAGGCCGTGCCGGTCGACGGCATCGTGCTGACGAAGCTCGACGGCACCGCCAAGGGCGGCATCGCCCTCGCGATCGCCGGCGAGCTCGGGATCCCCGTGAAGCTCATCGGCATCGGCGAGGCGCTCGAGGATCTGCGCCCCTTCGACGCCGACGACTACGCCCGGGCGCTGCTCACCTGACGTGGTTCGGCAAGTCCGTAAGCGATACGTCAACATCGGCGCGGCCACGTAGGCGCGCGCCGACGCACCGGTTACAGTCGACGCGATGGATGCCTGGGTGCTCTGGATCCTGCTCGCCGTGGTCCTCGCCGCCGGTGAGATCATGTCGCCGAGCTTCTTCTTGGCGCCGTTCGCCATCGGCGCGCTGCTCGGCGGGCTCACCGCCGCCACCGGGGCCGGCGCGGTCGTCGCGATGATCGTCTTCCTCGTGAGCTCCGGCCTGCTGCTGGGCTTCGCGCGGCCGATCGCCCGCCGCCACCTGCGCACCCCGGCCCAGCTGCGCACGGGAACCGCGGCGCTCATCGGCCGGACGGCGATCGTCACCGAGCGCGTCGACAACGACGCCCCCAGCGGCGCCGTCAAGCTCGACGGCGAGGTGTGGACGGCGCGGGCCTACGAGGATGGCGACATCATCGAGGCCGGACGGCGAGTCCATGTCGTCGAGATCAAGGGCGCCACCGCGCTCGTCAGCGAGAACATCTAGGAGGTAGGGATGGAAGCCGGCCTGCTCGTACTCGTCATCATCGCCGTGTTCGCGCTGCTCGTCGCCGGGCGGACCGTGCGGATCATCCCGCAGGCGCGGGCCGGCGTCGTGGAGCGGCTCGGTCGCTACCAGCGCACGCTTTCGCCGGGACTCGGCATCGTCGTCCCGTTCATCGATCGCGTGCGCCCGCTCATCGACCTGCGCGAGCAGGTCGTGACGTTCAAGCCGGCAGGGGTCATCACCGGCGACAACGTCGGCATTCAGATCGACAGCGTCCTGTACTTCACGATCACCGATCCGAAGTCCGTCAGCTACGAGGTCGCCAACCCGCTGCAGGCGATCGAGCAGCTCACGGTCACGACGCTGCGAAACGTCATCGGCGGGATGACGCTCGAGGAGGCGCTGACCAGCCGCGACACGATCAACTCCCAGCTGCGGACCGTGCTCGACGACGCGACCGGCCGCTGGGGGATCCGCGTCAACCGCGTCGAGGTCAAGGCGATCGACCCGCCGGCGACGATCCAGGAGGCGATGGAGAAGCAGATGCGCGCCGGGCGCGACCGCCGCGCGGCGATCCTCACGGCCGAGGGCTCCAAGCAGTCGCAGATCCTCAACGCCGAGGGCGAGAAGCAGGCGTCGGTGCTGCGCGCCGAAGGCCAGAGGACGGCGGCGATCCTGCGCTCCGAGGGCGAGGCGAAGGCGATCGACACGGTCTTTCAGGCGATCCACGCGGGCGATCCCGACCAGGGCCTGCTCTCCTACCAGTACCTGCAGATGCTGCCCCGCCTGGCCCAGGGCGACGCGAACAAGATCTTCATCATCCCGTCGGAGTTCAGCCAGGCGCTCGGCAACATCGGCGGGGCGATCTCCGGCGCCGTCCGTCCGCCCGCTCCGCCCCCGCCGCCGGCTGCGTGAGTCCCGGCCTCGTCTCGGAGGCCGTCGAGGCCTACGCCGCCGCGCACACGACGCCTGCGGCTCCCCACCTGCAGGCGCTCGCCGAGGAGACGCGTGCGACCCTCAGCTCGCCCGGGATGCTCACCGGCGAGGCCGAGGGACGCCTGCTCGAGATGCTCGTCTTCCTCGGCCGCCCGCGCCTCGTCCTCGAGCTCGGCACGTACTCCGGCTACAGCGCGCTGTCGATGGCGCAGGCGCTCGACGACGGCGCGCAGATCGTCACCTGCGAGCTCTCCGACGAGCGCGCCGACGTCGCTGAGCGCCACGTCGCCGCAGCCGGCCTGGCCGACCGCATCGAGGTCCGCCGCGGCCCTGGCCTGGAGACGATCGCCACGCTCGACGGCCCATTCGACCTCGTCTTCATCGACGCCGACAAGACCGGCTACCTCGACTACTACGAGGCCGTGCTCCCGAAGCTCTCCGACCGCGGGCTCATCGTCGTCGACAACGTCCTGTGGAGCGGTCGCGTCGCGAATCCCCCGAGCGACGACGACGACGAGTCCACGCGCGCGCTGCGCGCCTTCAACGACCACGTCGCCGCCGACGAGCGCGTCGTCAGCGTCATGCTGACGGTGCGCGACGGGGTCACGCTGGTCCGTCGCGCCTAGACTGGGCGTTCGTGTTCGATTCCCTCTCCGAGAAGCTCCAGGCGACGCTCGCCGAGGTCCGCTCCCACGGCACGCTGACCGAGGCCGACGTCAATGCCGCGATGCGCGAGATCCGCCTCGCGCTGCTCGAGGCGGACGTCAACTTCAAGGTCGTCAAATCGTTCACGACGACCGTCAAGGAGCGTTGCCTGGGCGCGAACGTCATCGGGCAGCTCAACCCCGGTCAGCAGGTCGTCAAGATCGTCAACGAGGAGCTGACCGCGCTCATGGGCGGCTCGAGCGCCGGCGTCGCGTTCGCGCCGCGGCCGCCGACGGTCATCCTCATGGCCGGCCTGCAGGGCTCGGGCAAGACGACCGCCGCCGCGAAGCTCGCGCGCTTCCTCATGGAGGAGCACGGGTCGTCGGTCGCGCTCGCCGCCTGCGACGTCTACCGCCCGGCGGCAGTCGACCAGCTCGTCAAGGTCGGCGGCCAGGTCGGCGCCACGGTCTACGAGCAGGGCACCGACCGCGACCCGGTCGACATCGCCAAGTGGGCGCTGGACCAGGCCAAGCGCGACGGCAAGGACGTCCTCGTCGTCGACACCGCCGGCCGCCTGCACATCGACGAGAAGCTCATGGACGAGCTCGTGAAGATCCGCAAGGTCGTCAAGCCGACGATGGTGCTGCTCGTCGTCGACGCCATGACCGGCCAGGACGCCGTGAACGTCGCCGAGCAGTTCGCCTCCTCGGTCGCGTTCGACGGCGTCCTCATGACGAAGCTCGACGGCGACGCGCGTGGCGGCGCCGCGCTGTCGGTCAACGCCGTCACCGGCAAGCCGATCCTCTTTGCGTCCACGGGCGAGAAGCTCGACCAGTTCGAGCGCTTTCACCCCGACCGCATGGCGCAGCGGATCCTCGGCATGGGTGACGTCCTGTCGTTCATCGAGAAGGCCGAGGCGCAGATCGACGAGGACGAGGCCAAGGAGCTCGAGCGCAAGCTGCGCCGCAACGAGTTCACCTTCGAGGACTTCCTGGCGCAGCTGAAGATGATGCGCAGGATGGGTCCGCTGCAATCGCTGCTGGGGATGATCCCCGGCTTCCAGGGTGCGCAGATGAAGAACGTCAAGCTCGACGAGCGCGAGCTGGACCGCATCGAGGCGATCATCCTCTCGATGACCCCGCTGGAGCGCCGCCGGCCCGACCTCATCAAGGGGTCGCGGCGGCTGCGGATCGCGCGCGGGTCGGGAACGACGGTCCAACACGTCAATCAGCTCGTGAAGCAGTTCGGCCAGATGCAGAAGCTCATGAAGCAGCTGGGCAAGGGCAAGATGCCCGACCTTCAGGCGCTCATGCGCCAGGGTAGGTAGGCTCTCGGTTCGCTTATGTCTGTCCGAATGAGAATCACCCGCGTCGGCGGCCGCAAGGATCCGATCTGGCGCATTGTCGTCGCCGACTCCCGCTCGCCGCGCGACGGACGCGTGATCGAGACGATCGGCCACTACAACGCCCAGACCGAGCCGTCGACGATCCGCGTCGACGAGGATCGCGCGCGCCACTGGCTGCAGCGCGGCGCTCAGCCGTCGGATCAGGTGCGCAAGCTCCTGCGCATCAACGGCATCACGTAGACGACTGAAGCTCGCTCGCCTCGTGCAGGAGCTGCTCGAATACCTCGCCCGGGCGCTCGTCGACGATCCCGAGGCGGTCCGCGTCGAGCAGTTCGACGAGGACGACGGCACCGTCCTGCTTGAGCTGTCCGTCGGCGAGAACGACTACGGCAAGGTCATCGGCCGCGGCGGCCGGACCGCCAACGCCCTGCGCACCGTCCTGAAGGCCGCCGCGGTCAAGGAAGGCTGCCGCGTCTTCGTCGACATCGTGGACTAGTGGGCCGCCCACAAGCGTTGCACCTGAAACCGCGGGCGCCGATCACCGCCAGGCGGCGTCCTCGGATCTCGATGTGGCAGGGCCACACCTTCGATCCTGCGTCCTTGCCTGACGGCGCCGGCATCCGGCCGTTTCAGGCACAACGTTCCTGGACGATCCACTAGTGGACCTTCTGAACGCCGGCCGCGTCGGGCGCCCGCACGGGCTGGACGGCTCGTTTCATGTCACCCGGGCGCGGGCGGCGCTGCTGGCCCTCGGCGGCGCGGTGCGCGTCGGCGCGACGGTACGCGAGATCGTCCGGCGCGCGGGCACCGCCGACCGCCCGATCCTGCGCCTCGACGGGATCGACGACCGCGCCGGTGCCGAGGCGCTGCGCGGCGAGGAGCTGTTCGTCGCCCGGGCGGACGCCCCGGCGCTGCCGGCGGGCGAGTACTGGGCCGAGGACCTGGAGGGCTGCGCCATCGTCACTCCTGACGGCCGCGAGCTCGGCCAGGTGCAGCGGCTGCGGGCGCTGCCCTCCTGCGAGGTGCTCGACGTCGGGGATCTGCTCGTGCCGATGGTCGCCGACGCGATCCTCGAGATCGACCTTGAGCACCGGCGGATCGTCGTCGATCCAGCGTTTCTGGGGATGACGCCGGTGCAGCACCCGAAGGCCGATCACGAGGATCCGAGCGCGGGTCCGGACGGCCCGCGGAGGTGACCATGCGCCTCGACGTCGTCACGCTGTTTCCTGATTGGTTCGAGTGGTTTCGCTCACAGCGTCATGTCGCCAACGCGCTCGCCGCCGGCCATGAGCTGCGGGCGCTGGACCTCCGCGAGCACACGCCCCTGAGCGGCGGGCAGGTCGACGACACGCCGTTCGGCGGTGGGGCGGGGATGGTCCTGCGCATCGACGTCATGGACGCCGCCCTGCGCGGCGTCTACGGCGTCGATCCCGTCGACCTGCGTCAAGGACGGCGCGTCATCGCGCTGACCCCGGGCGGCCGGCTGCTCGACGACCGCCTCGTCGACGAGCTTGCGCAGGAGCACGACATCACGCTGCTGTGCGGGCGCTACGAGGGCTTCGACGAGCGCATCGTCGAGCACTTCGCCACCGACGCCGTCTCGATCGGCCGGTACGTGCTGGCCGGAGGCGAGCTTGCGGCGATGGTCGTCGCCGACGCAGTGATGCGCAAGCTGCCCGGGGCGCTCGGCCACGGCGACTCGGTGCTGGAGGAGTCGTTCTCCGTCGCGCTGGAGGGACGGCCGGAGTACCCCCACTACACGCGGCCGGCCGAGTACCGGGGCTGGAAGGTTCCCGACGTCCTGCTCTCCGGCCATCACGAGGACATCCGAAGATGGCGCCGCGACCGCTCGCGCGACCGTGGCGAGACGGACTAGATAGGCGCTTCGCTACCATCCTGCCTTCCGGCGCGGCCAGCTTTCGTCCGCGCCTTTCTTCGGCCATGTCCTCACCTATCGACAGTCTCGAGCGCGCTCAGCTGCGCCGCCTCCCCAACTTCCAGGCGGGCGATCGCCTGCGCGTCCACTTCCAGGTCATCGAAGGCACGCGCAGGCGCACCCAGGTCTTCGAGGGCGTCGTCATCAAGCGCCAGGGGCACGGCGCGCGCGAGACGTTCACCGTGCGCAAGCAGTCCTTCGGCGTCGGCGTCGAACGGACGTTCCCGGTCCACTCGCCGAAGATCGAGAAGATCGAGATCGCCGCCCGCGGCGACGTCCGTCGCGCGAAGCTCTACTACCTGCGCGATCGGGTCGGCAAGCGCGCTCGTGTGCGCGAGCGCCGGTACACCGGTCCCGAGGAGCGCGTCGAGCCCGGGCTGCTGCACGATCCGGCGGCGCAGCTCGAGGCGGAGGCTGCCGCCGAGCCCGAGCCCGTCGATGCCGAGGGCGCGGCCGCCGACGAGACGGTCGCCGAGGCGGTCGAGGCCGCCCCTGATGGCGCCGGAGAGCCCGCGGGGACCGCTGCTGGCGAGAAGGCCGACGCGGCCACCGTCGGCAAGCAGGCGTGAAGCAGGATCGCTCCTCTCTCGGCAACTCGCTTGTCGAACTCGTCCTGATCGTCGCCGTGGCGCTCGGGCTGGCGCTCGGTATCCAGGCCTTCCTCGTCAAGCCCTACCGGATTCCCACGCCGTCGATGGTGCCGACGCTCGCGCCCGGCCAGCGGGTGCTCGTCAACCGCATCGGCAACAACTTCGGCGAGCCGGCGATCGGTGACATCACGGTCTTCCAGCCGCCGTCGGGCGCAGACACGGCGAACGGGCCGGAGTGCGGCGCGCCCCATCCCGACGAGTCTCCCTGTCCGCGCGGGACACCGGAGAAGGCCGATACGAACTTCATCAAGCGTGTCGTGGCGGGCCCGGGTGACACCGTGTCGATCCGGGACGGTCATGTGGTCCTCAACGGCAAACGCCAGAGCGAGCCGTTCATACGGCCCTGCGGTGGGAGTGAGGGGTGCAACCTGCCGACGCCGATCACGATCCCGCCGAAGCATTACTTCATGATGGGAGACAACCGCGGCTCTTCCGACGACAGCCGCTTCTGGGGGCCGGTGCCGCGCGACTGGATCATCGGCAACGCCTTCGCCACATATTGGCCGCCGAAGCGCATCGGGGTGCTGTAGGTCCTTAGGTGTACCTAGCTGGTTAGGTGTACGTAGCTGGGCTGCCGACGGCGCCCGCCGTCCGCCGATTTTCGCTGTTTGCGCACGACCGGTGAGATTGCCCGCGACGTGCTCCGCCGCACGATTGGTTCCGCCCGGGCGTTGCTTCATGATGCGGGCCAACTGTGGAGACTGCGATGACAGCAGCCGGTGCCGCGCCCGCGCCCACTCCGGCGGCGTCCGCGCCGGTGATGGCCGCGAAGGACGGCGCCGCAGCCGCGCGGCGCAAGAGCGCGAAGCGCAAGCGGTCGACCGGCCGGCGCCTGTTCGCCTTCGATCGCCGCCTCGGGGTGCGCTGGGTGGCCGGCGCAGATGAGGCCGGCCGCGGCTGCCTGGCCGGGCCGCTCGTCGCGGCCGCCGTGCTCTTCGACCTCCAGGCGCTGACGACCCGCGAGCTGCGGGGGCTCAGCCGCCTGAACGACTCCAAGCAGCACTCGATCGAGGTTCGCGAGGAGCTCTTCCCGATCGTGTTGCGGACGGCCGCAAAGGTGTGCGTCGTCTCGCGCTGCGCGCGCACCATCGACGCACGCGGGCTGCACAAGACGAACATCGCGGCACTGCGCGACGCGCTGCTCGGCGTCGCGCGGCCCGGCTGCATCTGCCTGTCCGACGGCTTCCCCGTCGGCGACATCGGCTTCGATCAGCGCGCGATCGTCGAGGGCGACGCGACCTCGGCCGCGATCGCCGCCGCCTCGATCATCGCCAAGGTCACCCGCGACCGCTACATGCGGCGCGCCGACGAGCTGCATCCCGGCTGGGAGTTCGCCGCGCACGTCGGCTACTCGACCCCCGAGCACCGCGAGGCGATCCAGCGCCTCGGCGTCTCGCCGCTCCATCGCCTGAGCTTTCAGTCGACGGCGTACCAACAGCTGGCTCTCTAGTACGCCCGGCCGCTCGTTCAGCGCCGGCATCAGAACGCCGCCTCGAGGTGATCGAGGCGCACGAGCCTGCCGTGGCGATAGACCGTCACGCCGATGACGTCGAAGCGCAGGTGTCGTGCCCGCGGGCGGTCGGTGCTCTCGACGAGCCAAGCAGCGGCCATGCTTCGGACCTGGCGCTGCTTGCGCGGTGGGACGGATTCCAACGCGCCTGCGACCGCACCGGCGCGCCGCGCCTTGACCTCGACGAAGACGATGGTCGCCTCGTCGCACACGATGAGGTCGAGCTCACCGAAGCGCGTGCGGTGGTTACGCGCGACGAGCCGGTAGCCCAGGCGCTCGAGGTGCTCGAGCGCCAAGCGCTCGCCGGCGCGGCCGAGGTGCTGACGGAGATCGGTGACCACGCCGCCGAACCTACGGCCCATCGCGTGCCGTGACAGCACGCGTTCGTGCCAAACCTGCGCAGCATTCGTGACGTCTTCGCCCGGCCCAGCCGCTGTGGCGGATGGGATGCAGTTCCTACGCGAAATCGTTACCAGGCGGTGCTGTTCTGGCACGTGCCGCGGCCTAGCGTGCGGCCGATGCTCGCCCGTGTCACGACGTTTGCGATCGACGGCCTCGCCTCACGGCGGGTGACCGTCGAGGTTGACCTGCGCCGTGGCCTGCCCGCGTTTACGATCGTCGGGCGCGCGGATGCGGCCGTGCGCGAATCGCGTGAGCGCGTCCACGCCGCGCTGCTGAACTCGGACTTCGCGTTCCCGCAGCGGCGGATCACGGTCAACCTCGCGCCCGCGCATCTGCGCAAGGTGGGTCCCGGCTTCGACCTCGCGACGGCCTGCGGCATCCTGGCCGCCTCCGAGCAGCTGCCCGCCACCGAGCTTGAGTGCTGGGCGGTCTTCGGCGAGCTCTCGCTCAGCGGGGAGCTGCGCCACTGCCGCGGGGTCCTGGCCGTCGCCGAGGGTGCGCGCCGGGCGGGCCTCGCCGGCCTCATCGTCCCGCGCGAGTGCGCTCGTGAGGCGGCGCTCGTCGACGGGCTGGCGGTGGCGGGCGTCGCCAGTCTGCCCGAGGTCGCGGCGATCCTGCGCGGCGGGCGCCCGCCCGAGCCGCCGCCGGCCGCGCCGAGCAACGGGGCCGAGGCTGCCGAGGCGCCGGACCTCGCCGACGTCCGCGGCCATGCGGGCGCGATCCGCGCGCTCACGATCGCGGCCGCGGGCGCGCACAACCTCCTGCTGTCCGGTCCGCCGGGCACCGGCAAGACGATGCTCGCGCGGCGGCTCGTGTCCGTGCTGCCGCCGCTGAGCCGCGAGGAGGCGGTCACCGTCACGAGGATCCACAGCGTCGCCGGCCTGCACACCGGCGGTGGGCTCGTGCAGCAGCGCCCCCTCCGTGCCCCGCACCACACGATCTCGCCGCCGGGTCTCGTCGGTGGAGGCACGCTGCCATCGCCCGGGGAAGCGAGCCTCGCCCACCACGGCATCCTGTTCCTCGACGAGCTGTCGGAGTTCAGCCGCTCGTCGCTGGAGGCGCTGCGTCAGCCGCTGGAGGACGGCGTCGTGGCGATCGTCCGTGGTCAGCGAACCATCGTGTTCCCGACGCGCTTTCAGCTCATCGCATCGACGAACCCGTGTCCCTGCGGGCTGGCGGGCAGCCCGCGCTGCCGCTGCTCGGACGGTGACCTCGCTCGCCATCGGCGCAAGCTCAGCGGGCCGCTGCTGGACCGGATGGACCTGCTCGTGTACATGCAGCGCCCGACGGCAGAGCAGCTCGCGGCGGTCGCGGGGACGGCCTCGGCCGATGTTCGCGCGGCCGTGCACGCGGCGCGCGAGCGTCAGGCGGCGCGGCTCGCCGGCACAGGCGTGGCGACGAACGCCGAGCTGACCCCACGCCTCCTGCGCGAGCACGTGCGCGCCGACGCGCGAGCGCACGCTGCGCTGCAGCGTTCCTACGCCGACGGCGAGCTCAGCGCGCGCGGCCACGGGCGCATCCTGCGCGTGGCGCGGACGATCGCCGACCTCGAAGGCAGCGCACGCGTGCGTGCCGCGCACGTCAACGAGGCGCTGGGCCTTCGCCAGGAGGACGTGCTCGAAGGGGCGCTGGCGGCATGAGCGCCTGCGATGGCTGCCTGCGCCGGACGGCGCTCGTCGCGCGCCTGGCGCCCCACGTGGAGCGCGCGCGGCGCGACCACCGCCACATCTGCGAGCTGCTGGCGCTCTCCGACGATCGTCTGCTGGCGGCGCTCGCCGGCGACCGCCGCGCCGTGCTGGAGCGACTCCACGAGCGCTTCGACCCCGGTGTGGAGCGCGCGCGGCTGCTGCAGGCCGGGCTACACGCCGTCTGCCGCCACGATGCCGACTACCCGCCGCGCCTTGAGCAGGCGGCCGATGCACCGGCCGTGTTGCACGTGGCGGGCGATCCCGCTCGGCTGGCCGCGCTCGCCGGCGAGGACGTCCCGGCGGTCGCCGTCGTCGGCGCGCGGCGCGCGGGCCACGACGGCCTCGAGGTCGCCCGCGGCCTGGGGCGCGGGCTCGCCGCGGCGGGCGTGACGGTCGTCAGCGGGATGGCGCTCGGCATCGACTCCGCGGCGCACGCCGGCGCGCTCGAGGTGGGTGGGCCGACGCTGACGGTGCTCGCCTCGGGCGCCGACGTCCCGTATCCGCCGAGCAAGCGCAGCCTCTACCGCGCGCTCGTGCGCACCCAGGCCGTGATCTCGGAGATGCCCGCGGGCTTCCGGCCATTCAAGTGGTGCTTTCCCGCGCGCAACCGGACGATCGCGGGCCTGGCGTCGCTTACGATCGTCGTCGAGGCGGCTGAGCGCTCGGGCTCGCTCATTACTGCCGAGCTCGCCCAGGAGCTCGGGCGGGCGGTCGGCGCAGTGCCGGGATCGGTGCTCGCGCCGCGCGCGGCGGGCTCCAACGCGCTGCTGCGCGACGGTGCGCTCGTCATCCGCCATGCGCAGGACGCGCTCGACGAGGCGCTCGGCATCGGAGTGGCCACCGCGCTCCCAGGTAGGGACCCAGGGGAGCTCGCGCCGCCCCTGCGGGCGCTGCTCGCGCGCGTCGAGGACGGGCGCGACACGGTCTCGGCGCTCGCCGAGACGCCCGCCGAGGCGCAGCAGGTGCTCGCGGGCCTCGCCGAGCTGGAGTTGTTGGGCTTCCTGCGCCGCGGACCCGGAGGGCGCTATGTCCGGCGTGTGTAGCGCTGCCCCTCGGCCAGAGCGGCCGTATCCTCGCTGCCGTGACCCCCCGCCGCGTCCCCGTCGCGCTCTCGATCGCAGGGTCGGACTCCGGCGGCGGCGCCGGGATTCAGGCCGATGTGAAGGCCTTTGCGCGCGCGGGCGTGCACGGCGCCACGGCGATCACGGCGATCACGGTGCAGAACACCGTCGCCGTCAGCGCGGTTGCGGCGGTGGCGCCGGAGATCATCGCCGGACAGGTGCGCGCGGTCGCCGAGGACCTCGGGGTCGACGCGGTGAAGATCGGGATGCTCGGCGACGTCACGACGATCGAGACCGTGGCGGCGGCGCTCGACGCGCTGCCGGCAGGGACGCCGGTCGTCCACGACCCGGTCATGGTCGCCGAGTCCGGGGCGCGGCTGCTGGCAGCCGACGCGGTCGATGCGCTGCGCTCGCTCATCGTGCCGCGCGCGACCGTCATCACGCCGAACCTCGCCGAGGCGCGCGCCCTCGCCGGTGACGAGACCCTCGACGGCCTCGAGCTCGTCCGCGCCCTGCACGCGCTGGGCCCGGACTGCGTCGTCGTCACGGGCGGCCATCGCGACGCGGCGATCGACCTCTTCTTCGACGGGACGCGGCTCACCGAGCTACCGGGAGAACGCCATCCAGACGGCGCGGCCCACGGCTCGGGCTGCACCCACTCGTCGACGCTCGCGGCGCGCCTCGCGCTCGGCGACGAGCCGCTCGCGGCGGCGCGCGAGGCGCGGCGGGTCGCGGCGCAGGCCGTCGCCGACGGCCTGCGCGACCTCGGGGCGGGGGTGGGCCCGGTGGACGTCTTCGGGCTTGCGCGCGGACGCTGACGCCGCACCGTCGAAATGTGGTCGGCGGTGCCCGTCCGCTTTGTCATAATCGCTCGCCATGCGGTTCCTGCGCATGAAGCCCGGTCACGGCGAGATCCTCATCGCAGAGGGAGACGTCGACGTGCCCGAGCAGCACGAGGAGCTCGTCGAGGCGTTCCGTGCGCAGCTCGACGCGGGCATGTGGGCGGCGGTTCCGCGTGCGGCGGCCGGCGGGAGGCGGGAGGCGCAGATGGTGTCGAGCTTCGACGACGTCCCGCTGGACGCCGATCGCGTGATCTTCTTCCCGCGCGCGGCCGGCGGCCGCTGAGCCGCGAGGAGACCGGTCCATGCTTCTTGCCATCAGCGCCAGCATCATCGTCGTCGTCGTCCTGCTGTGGGAGATCGGCTGGCCCGTCCTGGCCGAGCGGGTCGCGCGCTGGCGCGCCCGCCGCGCGCGCATCGAGGTCGACGGCTACGACCCCGGCCGCGAGCGCCGCGCCGAGCAGCGCGCGCGGACGCTTCTGCGCTCCTGCGTCAACGAGGAGGAGTGGGCGATGTACCGCGACCTCGGCTTCATCCGGGTCTGGGGCGGCCTCGCGGAGGGCCCGCTGCGCGATCGCGACGGGCACGGCGCGCCGTACGCATACCTCGTCTATCCGCACAAGCCGATCGTCGCCTACCTGCCCCAGACGCGCCGCCTGCTGAGCGAGTACTGCGTGACGTTCCCCGACGAGACGCGCCCCTACGGATCGGCTCGTCTGCCGGACTCCGACGACGTGCTGGCGAAATGGATGGCCCTCACCGGCGACGAGCGGCGCATCATCGCCAGCGCGAACATGCACCTGCCTGGCCGCCAGGTCGACCCCAAGCAGGTGCGTCGCGATCTCTGGCGCCTCGGGCAGTGGGAGCAGGAGCGTCTCCGCGACCATCGCCGGGGCGCGGGTAGTGTTCCCGCCCCGTGACGACGACGACGGCGGAACCCAAGCTCGATCCCAAGCACCGCAGCCGCGCTCTCACCGAGGGGCCCGAGCGCGCGGCCGCGCGGGCGTACCTCTACGGCATCGGCTTCGACGAGGACGCGCTGAAGAAGCCCATCATCGGCGTCGCCTCGACCTGGATCGAGACGATGCCGTGCAACTTCCACCTGCGCGCGCTCGCCGCCAAGGTCAAGGAGGGCATCCGCGCCGCAGGCGGCACGCCGATGGAGCTCAACACCATCGCGATCTCCGACGGCATCACGATGGGCACGAGCGGCATGAAGACGAGCCTCGTCAGCCGGGAGGTCATCGCCGACTCGATCGAGCTTGTCGCCCTGGGCCACCTCTTCGACGCCGTCGTCGCGATCAGCGGCTGCGACAAGACGATCCCCGGCACGGTCATGGCGCTCGCCCGCCTCAACGTCCCCGGCGTCATGCTCTACGGCGGCTCGATCGCACCCGGCCGCTTCCAGGGTCACGACGTCACGATCCAGGACGTCTTCGAGGCCATCGGCAAGCACGCCGCCGGCAGCATGAGCGACGCGGAGCTCTCCGAGCTCGAGCACGCCGCCAGCCCGGGGGCCGGCGCCTGCGGCGGCCAGTTCACCGCCAACACGATGGCGATGGCCTTCGAGGTGCTCGGGATCAGCCCGATGGGGAGCGCGATGGTCCCCGCGGTCCACACGAGCAAGGCGGCGGTCGCGGTCGAGGCCGGCAAGCTCGTCATGGACATCCTCGATCGCGGCCTGCGCCCGCGCGACATCATCACCAAGGACGCGCTTGAGAACGCGATCGCGGCGATCGCGACGAGCGGAGGCTCGACCAACGGCGTGCTGCACCTGCTCGCCGTCGCCCGCGAAGCCGGCGTGGAGCTCGACATCGACGATTTCGACCGCATCTCCGAGGCCACGCCGCTGCTGTGCGACCTCAAGCCCGGCGGCAGGTACGTCGCGACCGACCTCTACGCCGCGGGCGGCGTGCCGCTCGTCGCCCAGCGGCTGCTCGAGGCCGGGCTCCTGCACGAGGACGCGATGACCGTCACCGGGCGCACCGTCGGCGAGCATGCCCGCGAGGCCGTCGAGACCGAGGGCCAGCAGGTCGTGCGCCCGCTCAGCGATCCGATCAAGGCGACCGGCGGCCTGGCGATCCTGCGCGGCAACCTCGCACCCGAGGGCTGCGTCGTGAAGCTCTCCGGCCACGAGCGCCGCCGCCACCAGGGCCCGGCGCGCGTCTTCGAGAGCGAGGAGGACGCGATGGCCGCCGTCGTCGGCGGCAGGATCGAGCGGGGCGACGTCATCGTCATCCGCAACGAGGGCCCCGCCGGCGGTCCCGGCATGCGCGAGATGCTCGCCGTCACCGCGGCCCTCAACGGCGTCGGGATGGGTGAGCACGTCGCGCTGCTGACCGACGGGCGCTTCAGCGGCGCCACGCACGGCTTCATGGCCGGCCACGTCGCCCCCGAGGCCGTCCGCGGCGGCCCGATCGCCGCCGTCGCCGACGGCGACGAGATCACGATCGACGTCGATGAGCGCCGGCTCGACGTGGCGCTCGACGTCGCGACGATCAACGAGCGCATCGCCGCCTACAGCGGGCCGGACAACTCCACGCTCGGTGGCGTGCTGGGCAAGTACGCCAAGCTCGTCTCGAGCGCGTCGGTGGGGGCCGTCACCTGACCCCGGCGCCGCTCGCCCCGGCCACGCCCTCCTCGGCGGCCACCATCCGCCGCAGGGCCCGCGCGTTGCGCGGCGCGAAGACCTCCCAGTCGTTGTTGAAGTACGCGTAGACGTCGACCGAGCGCCCCCAGTCCGCGATCCGCCGCGCCCACCCGCGCAGCTCGGTGTCGGAGTAGTTGCCGCGCCGGCCACGGTGGCCGTAGTGGAAGCGAATATAGGTGAAGTCCGCGGTGATCTCGTGTGACTGAAACTCCAGCTCCGGCCGGTCGCCGATCGCGAGCGCGACACCGTGCCAGCGTAGGAGCTCGTAGACCTCGGCGGTGAACCAGGAAGGGTGGCGAAACTCGAACGCGTGGCGTCCGGGCGGCAGGTGGTCCAGCGCGAGCGCGAGCCGCTCGTCGTCGCGGCGGAAGTTCGGCGGCAGCTGCCACAGCACCGGCCCCAGCCGGTGGGCGCGCGCGAGCGGCTCCAGCGGCTCGTAGAGCCGCTGGACACCACGGTCGAGGTCGGTGAGGCGCTTGACGTGTGTGAGGTAGCGCGACGCCTTCACCGCAAAGCAGAAGCCCTCCGGCGTCTGGCGCGCCCAGCGCTCGACGGCCTCTCGGCGGGCGAGCCGGTAGAACGTCGTGTTGACCTCGACCGTGTCGAAGACGGACGCGTAGTGCTCCAGCCAGCGCGACGGCGGCAGTCCCTTCGGATAGAAGCTCGCCCGCCACGACGCGTAGCTCCAGCCGCTGCAGCCGATGCGGATCACGCTGGCCGGATACCCGGTCCTCGCCGGGCCAGTCGGTCGGGGCGGCGCGCACCGGGCTCCTCGAGGAACTCCTCCCGCGCTGTTCTACGCTTGAGGAGGTCTCCACCGGCTCCGATACACGCTACAAGCCATGCGCATCGCGATAGACATCGACTCCACGCTGCACCACTACTGGAACGTGCTCTCCGATGCCGCCCAGCGACGTTTCGGCATCGACCTGCCCTACGAGGAGCAGCTGGACTGGGGCATCACGCGGCTGCGCCCCGACCAGTTGCGCCTTTGCATCGAGGAAACCCACCGCGAGGCGGCGATCCTCGCCGGCGATCCATATCCGAACGCCGTCGAGATCATCCGCCGCTGGCGCGAGAGTGGGCACTTCATCCACATCACGAGCCACCGCGACCCCGCCGCGCGCGACGCCACCGCCCGCTGGCTCGATCAGATCGGCCTGCCCTACGACGACCTGCACTGCTCGGCCGACAAGGTCGGCCGCTGCGTCGAGCTCGGGATCGAGCTGCTCATCGACGACAGCCCTGTGAACATCTCTGGCGCGATCGAGCACGGCATCACGGTGGCCACGATCGCCCATCCGTGGAACCGCGACGTCTGCGAGGAGGAGGACGTCATCTGCGCCGCCGACTGGCGTGGGTTGGCGGCCCGGTTGGACCCCGTGCTGCGCCGCGCCCGCGTCTGACGGCAAGCAAGAAGCCCTGCAACCGTCCCTGCCCGCCGGGGCGGTCGCGTACAGTGATCCGCGGCCTACGCTGAACCGAAGGGGTCAAGGAAGGCATGCCGCGCATCCCCACCACCATCATCCTCGCCGCCGTCGTCGTCGCGCTCGTGGGCGTCGGCGGCGTCTTCGCGTACGACTCCAGCCGCAGGGACATCATCGCCAACGGCATCCGCATCGGCGACGTCGACGTCGGCGGCCTGCGCACCGATGCCGCCCGTGAACGCGTCACACAGCGCCTGCTCACCCCGCTCCAGGCGCCGGTCGTCATCAGCTCGGCCGGCAACACCTTCCGGCTGACGGCAGGCGAGGCGAAGATCCGAGCGAACCTCGAGACGATGATCGACGCCGCGGTCGAGCGTGGCCGGGAGGGCGGGGTCCTGGCCCGTACCTGGCGCAGCCTCACGGGTGGCGAGGTGGACGCGCGCGTCGCGCCCGACATCGAGTACTCGCGCCCGGCCGTCCAGCGCATCGTCGACAGGGTGCGCGTCGCCGTCAGCCGCAAGGCCGTGGACGCGAGGGTGGACTTCGCTCCCGACAGCATCTCGATCCGGCCGGCGCACACCGGGCGCACGATCGATGCGCGGCTTCTGCGATCCGACGTCCAGGCGGTGCTCCTCTCGAGCACCGACGACCGGACGGTCACGGCGCCCCTCCATCGCGTCGAGCCGAAGGTCACCGCCGACAAGCTCTCCGACCGCTATCCGGTCGTCGTCACGATCGACCGCGGCAACTTCCGGCTGAACCTCTTCAAGAAGCTCAAGCGCATCCAGACGTACCGGATCGCGGTCGGTCAGGTCGGCCTGGAGACGCCGGCCGGCCTCTACAAGATCCAGACCAAGGCGGTCAACCCGGCCTGGCACGTCCCGAACTCCGACTGGGCCGGGGAGCTCGCCGGGCAGGTCATCCCGGGGGGCGCTCCGAACAACCCGCTCAAGGCGCGCTGGCTGGGCGTCTACGACGGCGTGGGCGTCCACGGCACCGACGCCCGCGGCTCGATCGGCACGAACGCCTCGCATGGCTGCATCCGGATGCTCATCGAGGACGTCGAGAAGCTCTACGACGAGGTCCCCGTCGGGACGCCGATCTTCATCGACTAGCGGCCGTCCGGCCCGATCCGCTCGGGGCCGACCTCCTCCCAGCCCTGCTGCACGAGCAGGGCATGGTGCGGGGAGTGTCGAAGCACGAGCGTGCCGATGAAGACCCCCCGCTCGCGCTTGCGCATGACCGCGTACCACATCGTCGACGCGTCGCTCGTCCCCTGGATGCGCAGCCACGGGCGCGGGGGCACATCCGAACCCTCGACGACACCGGCGTCGATCAGCTGGTGCTGGGTTGCGACGGTGCCCTGAGCGGTGTCGATGAAGAAGACGCCCATCGATCTCGAGGCTAGCGAGGACTGGCGTGCGGCCCTCGTGCGCTTCTACGAGGATCTGCGCCGTCGCGGGGCCGCCTCCAAGACGCGCCAGGCCTACGGCGCCGACGTGCGTCAGTTCGCGACGTGGGCGATCTGCCAGCACGTCGAGCCGGCCGCGGTCACGCACCGGGTGCTGCGCCGCTACGCCGCGGCGCTCTCGGAGCGGCGCTCGGCGCCGGCGACGGTCGCCCGCAAGCTCGCGGCGCTGCGCGCGTTCTTTCAGACGTTGCGCGAGCACGGCGAGATCGCCGCCAACCCGGCCGACCTCCTGGCGGCGCCCAAACGCGCCCAGCAGCTGCCGAGCGTCCTGGCGCCCGAGGCGGTCAGCGCGCTCCTGGACCGCATTCCGGCGTCGACGCCGCTGGAGCTCCGCGACCGCGCGCTCTTCGAGATCGCCTACGCCAGCGGGCTGCGCGCGGAGGAGCTCGTCTCGCTCGACGTCGCCTCCGTCGACTTCGATGCGGAGGAGCTCCGCGTCGAGGCAAGGGCGCAAAGACCCGCTTCGTGCCCGCCGGTGAGCCCGCCCTGCGGGCGCTGGCCCGCTACCTCGAGCGGGCGCGGGGGGCCCTGGCGCGCGGCGACGGCGAGGCCGCGCTCTTCCTCAGCAAGTCCGGCCGGCGGCTGTCGACGTCGGACATCCGCCGTCGCCTGAGCGTCTGGGCGCGCCACGCTGCGGTCCAGGGCGCGGTCCATCCGCACGCCCTGCGCCACTCCTTCGCGACCCACCTGCTGGAGGGAGGTGCGGACCTACGTACGATCCAGGAACTGCTCGGTCATGCTTCGGTCTCAACGACCCAGACCTACACTCGGGTAGAGTCGGCGCGCCTGAAAACAGCGTACGCGCGTGCACATCCCAGGGCCTAAGGATGGAGACGAACGTCGGGCGTCAGGATGGAGACGAACGTCAAATCGATCGAGCTGAAGGACCTGTGGCGGCGCTATAAGCGTGATGGCGACGAGCGCGCCCGCGAGCGCCTCGTGGTCGCGTATTCCCCGCTCGTGAAGTACGTCTCGGGCCGGATGGCGTCCGGACTGCCGGCGCATGTCGAGGAGGTCGACCTCATCTCCTACGGGCTCGGAGGCCTCATCTCGGCGATCCAGCGCTTCGAGCTCGAGCGCGAGATCAAGTTCGAAACCTACGCAATCACCCGGATCAAGGGCTCGATCATCGACGAGCTGCGTTCGCTGGACTGGGTACCGCGCTCGGTGCGCGCCCGTGCCCGCGCGATCGAGCGCGCCAACTCGCAGCTCGAGCACAAGCTCCAGCGTGCGCCGACCGACGAGGAGATGGCCGACGACCTGGAGATGACCGTGGGCGACTTCCAGGACGCCCTGCTGCAGATCTCCAACTCGAGCGTCGCCGCACTCGACGAGCTGTGGACGGTGTCCGACGCCTCCGGCGACCAGGTCTCGCTGCTGGACACGCTCCAGGATCCCGGCTCGCCCGACCCGGCGGCGGTCATGGACGCGACCGAGCTCAAGGACCGGATCGCGGACGCGATCGCTCGCCTGCCCGAGCGCGAGAAGCTCGTCGTCGCGCTGTACTACTACGAGAACCTGACTCTCCGCGAGATCGGCGAGGTCCTCGGCGTGACCGAGTCGCGCGTCTCCCAGCTGCACACGAAGGCCGTGTTGCGACTGCGGGGCCGCGTATCCGACGACAACATCGGGCAAGCCTGACGTTCGCTCGGAGTCGATATTTGACCCCAGCGGTATTAGCATCGCGCACTTCCCCGAGGAGAGGAGCCGCGGCATGCACAAGCCTGCCGACCGCATTCGCAACGTCGCCCTGATCGGTCACCGCGGTAGCGGGAAGACGTCACTGCACGAGGCGCTGCTCTTCGAGGCGAAGGCGACGAACCGGCTCGGATCGGTCCTCGACGGCACGACCGTCTCGGACTCCGAGCCCGACGAGCAGGCGCGCAAGATGTCGATCTCGGCGGCGCTGAGCTCGTTCGAGTGGTCCGATCGCAAGCTCAACTTGCTGGACACCCCGGGCGAGCCGAGCTTCGTCGCGGACGCGCTTGGCGCGATGCGGGTGTGCGAATCGGCGGTCTTCGTCGTCAACGGCGTCATGGGCGTCGAGGTCTCGACGCGGCGGCTGTGGGCGCGCGCCGAGGAGCTCGACCTCGCGCGGATGGTCTTCGTGAACATGCTCGACCGCGAGCGCGCCGACTTCTTCCGCACGCTGGACTCGCTGAAGGAGGCCTTCGGCGCCCATGTCGTCGCGACCGAGATCCCGATCGGCTCCGAGCACGACATCTCCGGCATCATCGACCTCGTCGACATGAAGGCCTACCGCTACGAGGGCGAAGGCCGCGACAACTCCAGCGAGATCGAGATCCCGGCCGAGCTGCAGCAGCTCGCCGAGGAGTACCGCGAGAAGATGATGGACGAGATCTGCGAGGTCTCCGACGAGCTCATGGAGCGCTACCTCGAGGGTGAGGAGATCGCCCACGAGGAGATCGTCGCGACGCTGAAGGAGGGCACGAACCACGGATCGCTGTTCCCGGTCGTCTGCGGGGTCGCGACGCGCAACCTGGGCACGAACCGGCTCCTCGACGCGATGGTCGAGGATCTGCCCTCGCCGGTGAAGCACGGCAACCTCGAGCTGCCGGAGATCACGCTTGAGTCGCGCGAGGACGCGCCGCTGTACGCCTACGTGTTCAAGACCCGCGCCGACCCCTTCGCAGGGCGCATCAACCTCTTCCGTGTCTACCAGGGCCTCATGCGCCACGACACGCAGGTCATGAACACCCGCACGCACAGCAAGGAGCGCGTCGGGCAGCTGCTGGTCTTCAGCGGTAAGGAGTCCGGCCACGCCGACGAGTTCGGCCCCGGCGACATCGGCGCTGTCGCAAAGCTCAAGGAGACGCGCGCGGGCGATTGGCTCGCCGAGCGCGACGAGCCGATCTCGATGCCGCAGATCGAGCTTCCGGCGCCGGTCATGGCGTTCGCGATGGAGGCCCACGGCGACGAGGACAAGGTCTTCACGTCGCTGCGCCGGCTGCAGGAGGAGGATCCGACGATCGACCTGCACCGCGACCAGCAGACCGGCGACCAGATCATCGCCGGCCTGTCGCAGATGCACGTCGAGGTCATCGTGGACCGCCTGAAGGAGCGCTTCGGCGCGGAGGTCGTGCTCAAGCCGCCGCGCGTGCCCTACCAGGAGACGATCCGCAAGCCCGCCAAGGCGCACGGCCGCCACAAGAAGCAGTCCGGCGGCCGCGGGCAGTTCGGCGACTGCCACATCTCGATCGAGCCCCGCCAGCCCGGCGAGGGCTTCGAGTTCATCAACCGCATCAAGGGCGGCGTCATCCCGACGTCGTTCATCCCGGCCGTCCAGAAGGGCGTCATCGAGGCCATGCAGTCCGGCCCGATCGCCGGGTGCCCGGTCAAGGACGTCAGCGTCACGGTCTTCGACGGCAGCTACCACACCGTCGACTCGTCGGAGATGGCGTTCAAGCTCGCCGGCTCGATCGCGATGCGCGAGGCGATGGCCAACGCCGCGCCGGTGCTGCTCGAGCCGATCATGCTCGTGACGCTCTCGATCCCGGAGGAGTCGGTCGGCGACGTCATCGGCGACCTCAACTCCCGTCGCGGGCGCCCGCAGGGGATGGACTCCGTCGGCGGCGGCCTCACCGAGGTCAAGGCCGAGGTGCCGATGGCGGAGATGCTGAGCTACGCCCCCGACCTGCGCTCGCTCACCGGCGGCCAGGGCGACTACACGATGGATTTCGAGCGCTACGAGGAGGTCCCGGCGCACCTCCAGCAAAAGGTCGTCGAGCAGGCCAGGGAGGAGGAGGAGGCGGTCAGCGCGTAGATGGTCGATCCCCGCGGTCAGCTGGCGGTGCGGGTCATGCAATCAAGAACCTTCAGGGGGCGAATCGAGGCCTGTGGGCGCCTAAGGAGAGCGTGAACGACTCGAAGGAGGCGCACGATGTGGCCGCCCGACGCGCTCGAGTTCCTGCGCGAGCTCGAAGCCAACAACGATCGCGACTGGTTCAAGGTGCCTCGATAGCAGGCAGAAACCGCGCGCGGCTGTAGCCCAGCTGCGCAGCACCCCCGTCCCGTCGTCCTCTGGCGTCGCATCTAGGACTTCCCGCGGCTACGGAACGCCCGCAGCTCGCCCGTCGCATGACCGTCCATCGCCGCCGTGATCCGCGCCCGAGCCGCACGGTCGGACGGATGGCCGTACGTGCTCATCACCAGCGCGCCACCATCCGTATGCCCGAGCTGGACCGCCACATCGGCCGGCGCCAAGCCCAGCTCAAGCAGGTACGTCGCGCAGAAGTGACGCAGCTCGTGCAACGCCATCGTCGGACGCCCGAACGCCGCGCGGACCGGATTCCACACCCAGCCGAACGACGACGCCCACAGCTGACCGCCACGCGGCGACGGGAACACGAGATCGACCCCGGCAAGCCGCGGCACCGACTCGACCGCCTCCCGCGCCCTCGCCGGATAGACCACCGTCCGCGCACGGCCGTTCTTCGGCAGCGTCAGCGAGCGCCCATGCGAGTCCGCCGCTCGCCTGACCTCCAGCGTCTCAACGCCAAGATCGTCATGGCGCAGCGCGTACACCTCGCCCGGCCGCAGCCCGGTGTACGCGGCGAACACGAGCAGGCCGGCGAGCGTGTCGCCGTAGCCGCTGCGAACATGCACCTCGCGAGCGCACTGCGCCAGACGTTCAACGTCCTCGACCGTCAGCCACTCCGACGGCAAATCACGCCGACCGCGTCCGCGCTCAATGCCAAGCCCGCGGAACGGGTTGCTCACGATCATCCCGCTCCGACGCGCGTCGTTGAACATCGCACGCAACGGCGCCACCTGAGCCCGATGCCGCAGCGCCCAGACTCGCGCCTCGTCCACGGTGATCGAGTCCATCCGCCGACGCTCATAGGCGATGGCGAACGCTCTGACGCTGTCCGCGTTGTGCACGTTCGTCGACGCCCGCGGTCGCGGATAGTCAGTAGGCCACCGTCCAGCGAACGACGCCACCGTCTCACGACCCGTCGCCGTCCGCTGATCCATCGCCGCCGACTCCGCGCGCATCGCCTCGCGTCTGGTCGCGAACGTCCCGATCTGCCGAGCGCGGCGGGTCACAGGGTCGTACACCTGCGCCGCCCACTTCCCATTCGGCCGCTTGTAGACGCTCACGCCGCCGGCCCCGCCTGCTGCTCGTCGAGCCAAGCCTCGACGGCGCTCACCTGGAAGCGCAACCGTTGGCCCATCCGCCGCGCCGGCATGCCCTCACGGACGCGCAGCTCGACCCACCGGACGCTGAACACCAGATGCGCCGCCAGCTCCTGCTTCGTGCACCACGGCTCGTGACCGCGGCGGACCATCCGCTCTCGATCCAGACTCACGATTTGACCAGCCATCCCACGCCTCCACATCCGAAATGACTTGGGCGTGGCTACTTCAGGATGGGTTGAAAGTGCCTGCTAAACGGCGGTTTCTGGCCGTTGCGGCGGTGCGGAGAGTGCGTGAAACCCGGGGATATCCGCGGGTCGGGGTGATATCGGG
>Ga0136617_10000414_pt1 | contig 35521 bp, 27 predicted proteins | sample AntDrymUQ3222106_2_FD_129672 | JGI IMG/M metagenome (GOLD analysis project Ga0136617, IMG submission 129672) | Polar desert sand microbial communities from Dry Valleys, Antarctica - metaG UQ322 (21.06) | ecosystem: Environmental > Terrestrial > Soil > Desert | place: Antarctica: Dry Valley... | reverse complement strand
CCCGCGAAAATGCGCATCAGGTCGTCTTCCAGCGAAAGGAAGAATCGCGACGAGCCCGGGTCGCCCTGGCGGCCGGCACGTCCGCGCAACTGGTTGTCGATGCGACGTGATTCGTGGCGCTCAGTGCCGACGATGTGAAGTCCGCCAATCCCTACGACCTCGTTGTGCTCCGCTTCGACGATGCGCTTCGCACTCGCGAAAGCTTTTGACCATTCTTCTTCGGTAGCTTTATCGGGATCGACCTCCTCACCCATCAAAAATTCCCGCGCCATGAAGTCGGGGTTACCGCCCAGCAGGATGTCGGTACCGCGGCCCGCCATGTTGGTGGCGATAGTTACCGCGCCTCTGCGGCCCGCCTGGGCCACGATCTCCGCTTCGCGCTCGTGGTACTTGGCGTTTAAAACGTTGTGGGGCACTGCCTCTTTCTGCAGCCGGCGAGCAATCAACTCTGAATTTTCAACCGAGACAGTACCTACTAGGGCCGGCTGACCCCGCTCGTGGCACTCTTTGATTTCTTCAATGACCGCGTCCCACTTCTCTCCCAGCGTGCGATAGATGACGTCGGAAAAATCCGTGCGGACCATCGGCATGTGGGTAGGGATAATCGTGACGTCGAGTTTGTACGTGGAATTAAACTCGGCAGCTTCCGTTTCGGCGGTTCCGGTCATGCCGGATAGCTTCTCGTAAAGACGGAAGTAATTCTGCAAGGTAATGGTGGCGAGGGTCTGGTTCTCCTTCTCGATCTTCACACCCTCTTTGGCCTCAACCGCCTGGTGCAAACCGTCAGACCAACGCCGGCCCTTCATCAGGCGCCCGGTAAAATCATCCACGATAATTACTTCGCCGTCCTGCACTACATACTGGTGGTCCAATCTGTAAAGCGTGTGTGCTTTCAAGGCCTGCTCGACACAGTGCAGCAGATCCATGTTGGAGGGATCGTAAAGATTGCCAACACCCAACAGACGCTCTGCCTTGTCCACACCCGCCTCGGTGAGCACGGCAGTGTGCGCCTTCTCGTCAACAATGTACTCACCGGTCTTAACTCCGTCCTGATCCTCACCGCGTTTGAGTTGCGGGATGATGGCGTCGCCTTTGTAGTACTTATCCGTGGCGTCGTCAGAGGGCCCGGAGATAATTAGAGGTGTGCGAGCTTCGTCGATCAAGATGGAATCGACTTCGTCGACGATCGCGTGGTAATGACCGCGCTGAACACAGGTCGCTAGGTCAAACTTCATGTTGTCGCGCAGGTAATCGAAACCAAACTCGTTGTTGGTGCCATAGGTGATGTCGGCCGCATATGCGGTCTGACGCTCGAAATCGTCCATGTCGTTCTGAATACAGCCAACCTCCAGGCCGAGGAAGCGGTGAATCTGGCCCATCCATTCCGCGTCGCGGGAAGCAAGATAATCGTTCACGGTAATTACGTGCACCCCACCCCGGCCCGTTAGGGCGTTCAGGTAGGCGGGCAGCGTCGCCACCAGCGTCTTGCCTTCGCCCGTGCGCATCTCGGCGATCTTCCCCTGATGCAAAACGATGCCGCCGATCAGCTGAACATCGAAGTGGCGCATGCCCGTAGTGCGCACGCTGGCTTCTCTCACTACGGCAAAGGCCTCGGGGAGAATCTCGTCGAGCACTTCGCGCTCTACCCGCTTGAGTTCGTCTTTGTCCTTGATCCCGGCCACCGCCTGCTGCAGTTTGTCTTTAAAGAAAGGTGTGCGCGCGCGCAGCTCTTCGTCGGAACGGTTTTTTATAGACGGTTCCAGTCCGTTGATCTGATCAACCAGCGGCTGAACTGATTTGAGGTAGCGTTGATTGCTGCTGCCGAATACTTTAGTTAAAAATTTGTCGATCATTGTCGTAGCCTAAATCTCTCTCACCAATAAGAGTCAGTTAATTATTATCTGACCGGGTCAAGTTCGGTATTTTAAAGGACTGAACTGAGGGAGGCAAACCGAGCGGTCTCGATCGAGGTCGTCGCTAATACCACTACAAGCCCGATGGGGGCAGCTGTTTTTTGAGCATTTCGCTGGCGGTCGGGCGGGGCATGCTGAAGTTGACCAAAATTTGTTTGCCCTCGGATGTTACCTTGGTATTTCGGTAAAGAATCTCTTCGTCGTGTCCTCGTTTGGCAAATTCTCCCACGGCCAGCAGTGTATTGTAACCTTTAGCCATTTGCACTGCCCGCTCCGGCGAATCGGCCTGGGATTCGACTTTGGCAGCAATGTCATTCTGATCGAGTTTGATCGTAACCTGTAGCGGCATTGCATTACAGCTGAGTTTTGCCGGGTCGGTGACCTTCCTGGGATCGCGGAGAAACGAGAGCATGCCACTATCACCGATAGCCGACACCATGTCATTAGCAACATCAATCAACCGTGCATCACCTCTCTTCTGAATGACGTTAGGGTTAGTGAGTTTGCAATCAGTGCCCAGACTTGCGGCTATGGTGATTTCAATCTCTGAACTTAGATCAAGCTGGCCCTTGTCTCGCATATCGCTGGCGCGAGCCAGCCAGTCTTTCAGTGGTCGGGTGTTGATTTCGTTTTCATTAGGCCTGACAACATTGTTCTCAGCGGCGATCTTGTTGAGTTCCTGCTCGGCCTCTTCCGGGCTCTTCGGATCCGCGACTTTGGAATCAGCTGCCACCTTCGCATCCGGTAAGGCGGCAGGCGTCGCCTCGGTTGATATAGAGGGCGAAGCCACGGGCGTCGGAATTGGCGTAGGTATTTGTCTTACTCGGTTCGGAGTGAAAGTCATCTCAGGAACCGAAGGAGCAGGTAGGACCACTGCTTGCAACTGCTCTTTAGTCGCAAAATACCCTGCAGGATAACGAAACTTGTCAGGGGCTAAAGTGAGCATCTGCACGTCATCGCCGACTTCCGTTTTTGCGTAGGCCCGATCCACGTATCCAGTGTTTGCCAGCAGCTCGGCGATGTTGAAGGCATCGCGCAATCCGGGGACGTATATCAGGCTGGCCAGCAAACCCGCGTGCAGGACTAGCGACGCTCCCGATAGTTTCGAAAGAATCGGCCACCGCGGCTCACGATTTATTTGAGAATCTGCAAAAAGTTCGGACATTGCCAACTTAAACGCCTTTCGAACCATTCCGGTTCCCTCATTAGACTCGAGTTGAACCCGGTCGGGTTGCAAAGCGCGAAACCGAAATAGATACGTTAGCACTTTGCCGAATCCCTCTCAACGGGTGCGGTTTCTGTCGCCAAGAGTGAGATGCGGACGGAGCAGATTAGTGCGGTCTAGCGGCAACGGGTTAAATCCCAGCTACTTATCACCCAGGCGGCGGTCGGGAGGTCATAGATGACCTCATGAGCCGCAGCTTTGAGTGAGTCAACTCAGCTAGCGCGTAGTGACCTCTTCGATCCGACATCTCAATCTCACTAGGGTAGAATAATCGCCATGAGACGGGGACACGACAAAGGCACAAGAGATAAAGGAAGAGGAGGCGAGCGCAAGACCGGCAGGCGAAATGCTACCAAGCGCTTCCAACCTTCAGCTGATACTTCAAATCTGGCTCCGCGGCGTGCGTTTGCGCAAACGCGCGAAGTGCAGAAACTACTCGAAGGGATTGGCATACCTCTGGCAGCTCCGTTCAAGCCGGATCCCTTTCAGCTCGAGGCCATGGCAGCTCTTGAGTTCGCAGATGTTTTGGTCACCGCGCCGACGGGCAGCGGTAAAACCTGGATTGCGCGTGAAGAGATTCGCCGACTGATCGAGGCTGGCAAACGCGCCTGGTACACGTCTCCACTTAAGGCACTCACAAATTCCAAGTATCAGGAATTCAGTGTCGAATTCGGGGCTGGTCGAGTCGGCATACTCACCGGGGATCGCAAAGAGAATCCGGACGCGCCTCTGATCGTGGGCACCACCGAAATCTACCGCAATCAGCTCTTCGATTCGCTACGCGCGGGTCACGATGTGCGCGCCGATATGGTGGTTCTGGACGAAGCACATTACCTGGCCGACGAAGATCGAGGGCACGTCTGGGAGGAGGCGATCATCTTGTCTCCACCGCGCATTCGACTGCTGTTGCTCTCAGCCACGATTGGCAATGCCGATGAGTTTGCCCGATGGATTGAAGAGGTGCGGGGAGTGCGTTGCCGCGTGGTGACGCGGCCGGGCGACCGGCCTGTTCCTTTGAAAGCGACTTTGCTGCTTCCAGACCAACGTTTGCTTCCACTGCTGAACGACACCGGGCGACTCAATCCCGAAATCGCGGCCATGGCGGACCGTGCTCGCGAGGAGCGGCGCACACCCTTACGCGGTCATCGAAGAAGGTTCTGAGGCAGGAAAGAATTCGGATGAAACTCAGCATGCCAGAGCTGCCACCGGCCACACTCCTCACAGCCTTGGGCACTTACAATTTGCTCCCGGCCATTGTTTTTTTGCCGACCCGACGGCGCTGTGATCAAGCGGCCGCCGAGGCAGCCTTCTTGAGACGCGACCCCAATGTGGGTCGTCATGACGCCCGCCGCGATTTCATGCAAACCTTTATCAAAGAGCACCCGGAAGCTCGCGGTCATCGTCACTGGGACACAATCATCCGAGGCGGAGTAGCGTCGCATCATGCGGGTCACATTCCTGCATGGAAACTCGCAATCGAAAAACTAATGAGCGCTGGACTTCTGGATGCGATCTTTGCCACGGCTACTGTCGCTGCAGGTGTCGATTTTCCCGCGCGCACGGTAGTGCTAACGGGCGCTGACGCGCGCACCGGAAGCGGCTGGAGATCATTAACTGCTTCTGAACTTCAGCAGATGACGGGCCGCGCGGGCAGACGTGGGCGTGATAAGGTTGGCTTTATCGTAGCCGCACCCGGGTTGCACCAGGACCCGCAAAAGATCGCGGAGTTACTCCAGTCCCGACCTGACCCTCTGGTCAGTCAGTTTCGGGCCACATATTCGACGTTGCTCAACCTGCTCGACGCATACGGAAACTTTGGCCAGGTGCGCGAGATTGCTCAAAAGAGTTTTGCTCATCGGGATGCGGCCAGGCAGACGACGCAATTGGAACAGGAGCGCGCTGAAAACGAAGCGAGGATCAGGACCACGTTGGAGCAAACAGCCTGCCAGCTTCCGCTTTCAACAGCTCTCGGTCTTGAGCGCCTGGTTAGTGCCCGCACCAGACTCCAGGAGGCCAAACCACAGACCAGAACAGAAGTGCTGCTCCGCTGGCTGGACGAATCGGTGCAGCCTGGCCGCGTTGTCGGCATCGGCCGAAGCGGAAAGCGCCTTGTTTTGGTTACGCAACGTCGGGATGGCAACATCGTCGGCATTCGAGAAGACGGTCGTAGCGCAAGTTTTCCGCTGCAACGCATTGGCAGGGTTTACTCACCTATTTATCCAGTTCGTGACGAGACTATTGAAAATGCTTTTGAGGAGATCCGTACCCGGGGCAAAGAACTGGTGCTGCCCGAGCCTCGTCTGCGCGATCTTCGCGATGAAGAATCCGACGCGCTGCGTTTGATCGAAGATACGATTGAATCAATTTTGCCCTCGAATTTGAGCTCAGAGCAGAAGGAGAAGTGTAACCGGGCCCTGTGGGGGGTGATGGAGGAGGCCGAAGCCATACAGCGAACCGCGCGGCGCCAGGAGGCATTGCGTGAGCAGGTATGGCAGCCCTTCGAGCAGCGGGCAAAAGTTCTAGCGTCGTTTGGCTATCTGGATTTTGAAGCAGAGAGAGTTACCGAACGAGGGCGTTGGTTGGCTGATCTGCGCATCGATCGCCCGCTAATTGTCGGGGAAGCCCTGGAGACCGGGCTTTTCAGAACTCTCGATCCGGCCAGGATGGCGGCGGTGATGGCAGCCCTCAGTGCTGATGAAGACCGGGACTATGGTGAGATCGAATTGGACGACTCACTTGTGAGCAGTCTTGCGCAGTTTGAAGATACTGGTTTCCGCGTGTCATCTGAAGAATGGAAGCACGGGATTGAACCGGCGCCCGAACTTAACTTTTCCGCGGCGGGCGCTGCCGCACGCTGGGCCAAGGGCGCGGAGTGGAGCACGCTGGTATATGAAAGCCGAGCTGAAGAAGGCGATCTCTTTCGCATGCTTTCCCGCACCGGCGAAGCTCTCCTCCAAATTGCGGGGCTAAGAAAAGCCCACCCCGAAGCCGCACGGATTGCCGCCCTCGGTGCGGAGAGCGTCTTGCGGGAGCCAGTCAGGTAGGTGTCATCGCTCCCGAGTGAGACCGTAACCCAGCAGGGGCCAGCCCTCCTTCTGACCTTGAGCTTCATTTATCAAGTATGCGAACGGTAGGTACGTTGAAACCTCCTTTTCTGTCGCATCCGGTCTCCTCACCAAAAAAAATTTAAACGTCAAACAGCCCCGGGAAAGAGATCTTATTGTGTAGTTCGTTAACCGGACATCAATTAGACTAGGCAATCAATCTGCCAGAACTTTCGAGCAACCACTTTCCAAGAGGGGCTAAATTTAAAAAATTAACCCTTCAGGATGAACGATTCCAGGCAAAAGTATCACAAATGCTTGGTGCACAGCGGCCGGTTTGAATACAAGATAAGTAATAGCAATTGAAGGACTTAGCTCATAAAAGGTTCCACACAAAAGCAACCAATGACACCAGGTCTCCATCTTAGCTTCGGTTTCGATTACAAAATCTGTATAAATCGGTTCCCAGCAAGGTTAGAACGAAAATTTAAATGGCCGTTGGCCATCGCTCATCATGGAGAATCCATTAATGAATCTGACCCGAAGCGTTTCCCGCTTGCGCTCCGCCAAGTTCGCCCCGGTTGCCATTATGATTATGCTTCTTCTCACGAATTTCACTGGCATATTTTTCAGTCCCGTATTCGCGCCATCGGCAAGTGCAACAACTCAGGTTGAAGAGATGATACTGCAGGGCATCCCCACTTCAGGCGATGTTGCCTTGGACCGGATTATCTTTCGCGCAAGTGGGCGTCATGGTATCGACCCCCGTTTCATCCATGCGGTGATTTGGCAGGAATCGAAGTACAAACCCACAGCACTGTCTCGCGCGGGAGCGCAGGGCCTGATGCAACTTATGCCGGGTACCGCGCGCAGGTTTGGTTGCACTGACGCACACGACGTGGCCTCTAATGTTGAAGCCGGAATCAAATACTTGAGCTGGCTGTTGAAAAGGTTCAACGGAGACGTCAAGCTAGCACTCGCGGGGTACAACGCGGGCGAGGGAGCGGTCGACAAATACAACGGCGTACCTCCTTATGATGAGACCCAAAATTACGTACGCAGAATTGTCGCTAGTTATGGAAAAACATTTCATCCGGTAACGCCATTGGAGGTCACAAAGCTCGCTGTTGAACCGCTTGTAAAGCAGACCCAGGCAAGTTTGAATGGTTCGATCGAGTAGCTTTCCAGCCCGAGTCCAGCAATATCAAACCGATATATTCACGCGTAGTTGTGTTCTACTGAAGTGCACTTCGGCGCGCGAATTGCCTATTCCGCCCTTAATCGCACGTTGAAAACGGTATACTCGTTCGTTATGCTGCGCACAGTAAAATAAGTACCAGGGTATCGCTGCTATTGAATACCAAGTTTGAACTATGCACACGATTCGAGTCGCAATTCTTGTGGGAAGTACACTGGCTCAGCTGGTTTTCATGACCGGATGCAACTCCCATGAACAACCCAATCAGAACGGTTCCGTCGCAACCAGACTCACTCACATTTCGCGCAGCAAGTTGAGCGATTCTATGACGGGACCAATCAGGTACCTAGCTTTGGGGGACTCGACCGGAGCTGGAGTAGGCGCCAGAGATGGCGGGTACGTGGGCCGCCTATTCAAGCGCATAGTCGCCCCCAGACCGGGTTCGGCTTTGACCAATCTTTGTGTTAGCGGGGCAACTACCTCGGATGTGTTGCGTGGTCAATTGGATCGCGGTGTGCGGGCAGATCCACAGCTTGTCACTTTGGGCATCGGCATCAACGACATCGGCCACAGCGTGACCCTTGAACAATTTTCGAAAAACTACGAGGCAATTCTTAGCCGGCTCAGGAGCGATACTAAAGCCGCAATTTTGGTGACGAACATTCCGGATATTTCGAGCGCGCCCCGAATCCCGCCGGCCATGCGAACCGAATACCATCGGCAAATCGTTTTCTTCAACCAAAAACTCGAAGAAATCGCCTCGCTCCACGAAGTCAGCGTGTTTGACATCTACGCCATCACCCACGAACAGCTCCCGTCTCATCCTGAGTTTTTCTCCGAGGACGGTTTTCACCCATCAGACAAGGGGTACGAGTTCTGGGCCGAGCAAATGTGGCCAAGCATTGCCCTCACAATCCGCGCAGACTGACAGCGGGGCCTGGACAGTTGCCATCCCATTTCAGGTCGGCCAGGATTGCTCGGAACGGCCGAGGCCGTGCGGTCGTAAAGCTGTGGTGCTAGAATGAGTTTGCCGTAATTAGCGGTAAGGTTTTCGTAAGGAGGCTCTAATCATGTCGGAACCCAGGGAATCTGTTGATAACGCCTGCAACGCGGTGTATGACGCACTGCGTTACCTCGGCGACGCGTCGTATGCAATCTTGCCGTCGAACGTGGCGCATGATCTTGGGGATTTTAAAAAGAAATTCTTGAGCAATCTGCGTTCTTTAATCGAGAAAGACATCGAGTGGATTGATGCGCGCGTCGAGGGTGGTGATCGCCTGCGGGAGGAATGGAAGCGCGCTTGCAATCGCGAGCGATCGGAACAGACCGGAGATCCTGTAAACTAATTTTCGACGGTCGAAGGACAATATGGAAGTCTTGCTGACGGAGGAGTACGGATTCTGCTTTGGCGTCGAGCGCGCCGTGGAGATGGTCGAAGAGGCGGTGACGGAAGGCGCCCGCCCCATCCGATCGCTGGGACCGTTAATTCACAATGCCCAGGAGATGGAGCGATTGGGCGAAAAGGGAGTGTCGACGATCGACTCTCCCGGGGAAGCTGATGGCGACACTATTGCTGTGATTCGTGCACACGGGGTAACGCCCCAGGTTCAACGAGATCTGGAACTGCGCGCCGCTCAAGTGATCGATGCCACTTGCCCGTTCGTTACCAGAGTGCAGCATCTCGCCGAACGGGCCGCTGAACAGGGACGCGATGTTGTTGTTGCTGGTAATCCCGATCATCCCGAAATGATCGGAGTAGTCGGCTACGCGCCCAACAATACCTACGTTGTGCGAGACGCCGGCGAGGTGGCCTCACTGCCAACTCTGCGATCACCTCTCGTGGTCTCGCAGACCACCATCAAACTGAAGACCTTTCTCGAAGTTGCCGAAGCTGTACGCCAAAAGGCCGACGCTGAGCCTCAAGTGGTTAACACGATCTGCTCCGCTACGCGGGATCGGCAGGATGCGGCGCGAGCACTGGCCGGCGAAGTTGACGTGTTTTATGTGATCGGAGGCCGACATTCGTCTAACAGCGTCAAGCTGCTGGCGGTCTGTCAGGAACAATGTGAAAAAAGCTTCTTGATTGAAACACCTTCTGAGATCAATCCTGGCGACCTTCAAGGTGTGGGCCGTGTTGGAGTCACTGCCGGCGCCTCCACCCCGGATTGGCTTATCAAGCAGGTTGTGCAGCGTTTGAATGAAATTGGCGATACGCAGACTGCTCACCGGTAATATCCACAGATTACGCAGATTTCACATCGCGGTTGTTAGCCGCAACCAAAGGAAGGCGATCGACGAAAATACACCAAGGGCAATTCGTGATTTCGTGACCGTTGTTTCAGCCACACTTCGCTCAAAAACAAGAAAGAGCGGACTTGTATCACCGAATCGGGTTAGAGTTCGTCAACCTGGTCAAGGGCGTTGACTATCCTGCGGGCTTCCTCGGATCCGTACTCCATGGCCTGGCGACGCAGGCCGTCGCGAGCGATCTCCGAATCAACCGGATCGCTCAATAAACCTACCAGCACCGTCGTGGGAAACTGTGCCAAAGCCTCATTGGCCAGGGCCCGCACCACCACATCTTCCGAGCGGGCCAACTCGCAGATCTCACTCGGGGCAAAGCGAGAGGTCAACGCATCCGCCAGGACGTCAATGCGCCGGTAGTCACGCTGCTGCTCGGCCCGGCGGACGAGCTGGGAAAAAACTTCGGCGGACTGCGTCTTCTCCTGTAAGACCGCAGCGCAAGTGTCAGCGACATGCTTTAGTTGATCTCCCTTTTCGCTGCCCAACGACGCGCCCGGCTCCAAAGCCCGATCGTCAAGCGCCGTCAGCAAGCGGCTTAATTCCAGATCTGCGCGAGGGTCGTAGGGGGCACGCACCTGGGACGAAGATACATTAGAGGCCTGTAGCGCTCGTTCAACCAGGCCTCGCGTTGTGGGACGGAGTTCCGACCAAACCGTTGCCACGCGTCCTCCGAAATCTTCAATTATTAATGACAAGGCCGATGATGTCTCCCAAACTTCAGATACTTCGAAATTCTAAAACGGCGTACTATACGCGATGAGGAAGAGAAACGCGAGACTCGAATCTAAGAAATGGGGTTGCGCGGAAACATCGCCTGCGACCCCTGGGATCAAGCTAGTTGTAGTCTTTAATTTCGGCGATTGAGGGAAATGGAATCTTGACGATCTCGCCATTGGCGCATTCAATCTTGACGCTCGGAGTGGTTAGGGCCTGGGTGGTTTTCATGCTCCGAACTGTGCCGCGCACCTGCTGGCCATCGAGCGTTACAATCTCGACATTATCCTTGCCGTAAAGCGGCCGGAGAGCCGCTAAAGCTTTTGTGATCTCCAAAGTATCTAATTCCCCCTTAAGTTCACCGCGATTGGGCACCTGAACTCGCTCAAAGATTTCAGAATTCTGCACCTAAGGCGCGCAGATGTCTATCGGCGGGCCTTAGCAAGCCATTCACCAGCGCTTGATTCTTATAAAAAGGCTTATTAGGCGATGGAATCCCATGAAGATTGAGTCTCGATCAATATAAGACCTACAAAGTGCCCAGGCCTGCAACCGGAAAGAGTTATTTGGCGTATAGGCTTTGGAGACCTTCTTTGACCTCTAGATCTATGATTGGTAGACGTTCTCATGTCCCAGAATCAAGGAATGCCAATACAATCGGATTCGAGCATCACGATCTGCTCAAACTGCCGCACACCAATGCCGCGCGACCTGCGTTTTTGTCGCAACTGCGGTTTTCGGTTGGGTGAAGGCCCAGCGGAGTATACGGAGACGAATCGTCTTGAAAACGGCCGGCCAGTGAATCTCGCAGACAATCGTGCCGCCTCGTCGCAGCAACCGTTTGCCACCGCGTACGGTATATCAGGTGGGCCCATGATCCCGGGGGCTGGGCGTCAAATGGCTAAGCGAGGCAAGAAGATGAGCGGGATGACATGGATGTTTATAGGCCTGTTGATCTTTTTCATCGCGGCCGCTGCCTTCACGGCGGTCGTGACGCCGATACGTAGAACCATCACCCCTACGTCTTCAGCGCCCCCTGCTCCGCGTGCTTATGTCGGTGTTAGTTCCTTTGAGACAGGCGAAGGCGGGGTCACCTTCGATAACGTCGAGCCTCCCGGAGGCCCTGCGGACAGAGCTGGACTCATCGGCGGAGACGTAATAACCAGCTTTGACGGTCAGGTAATAGATGATGAAGATGAGATGACCGACTTAATGCGTCGCACTCCCATTGGAAAACCTGTCGAGGTGATTTACATTCGAGATGGTGAGCCGAAAACCACGACGCTGACCACCATCTCCAAAGAAGATTTTGATCGACTGGTAAGGGATTTTCGGAATCGACCTGAAGGCCGCGGTCTATTTGGTTTCGACGATGACGACACTGAGCGGGTCCCGATTCCCGGAACAAAGATTTTCGGTGTGAAGGTGAATGACATCAGCCAGAGCCGCCCTGCCGATCTCGCCGGAATAAAGGAAGGCGACATCATAATTCAGTTTGACGGGACGCCCATCCGCACTCCTGAAGAACTCAGTTCGCGCGTGACACGCGCGATACCTTATAGCACTATCAAGGTTGTGGTGATGCGCGGCACAGAGAACCTCGAGATACCAGTGAAGATGGGCAAGCAGTAGACTTCTACGGCCGTTTCCTCGTAGTAAGCTCACTCATTCTTGCTTCCATTTCCTGGCGCACTTTTTCATGTGCTTCTTCCGGGTCGTCAGCTGCGAAAGTTTCAAACAACGCATAAGGGTTTTCAGCTATCAGCCGCAATTCCCAAGCTTCCCGGTTACCAGTTGAGGGACGGGAAAACCACATCGCGTCTACATTCGCCTGATCGACTCTAGCCCCTTCAAACGTGAGCTCGTCCTTATTGAATTCTTCGGCGCGTGTTTCTGAGACCAGCAGTACGCGTCGCAGTTGCCACCCGTGCTGCCGGTAGGTTGCCAGGATCTCACTGATGCGGTCTCTCTGTTTCATCACGCCTCTTGCATTGAAGTGCTGGGTCAGTATAGCGCAAGCAGAATCTCCTGGTATTAACTGAGAGGCATCCTAACCACACCTCACTTCATCCGGTATCTGTCAGTGCGGCGCTCGTTTGTTGACCAGCTCAATTGAGCACAACTATGATGCGGATCGGGGGAAGAAGTTAGAGGACAGAAGTGTGCTGTTGTTTTTGGGAGAGAGTGGCCGCAGGGATTCCGTGTGGAAGGGTTCACCTGGGAAGAGTTCATTCAGGCGAATCAGCTTCTGTTTTGGTTTGTTGGCTTTCTTGATGTTTTCACAGCTTGGTTCGCTGTTTCCGGTTTCGGCAAAACCGTGGAACGCTTTGAACGTAGAATTAGAACTGGTGTCAACCTGATGGTCAGCGCCGAAACAGAGAAAGAAAAAAAGAACCACGCCCCCGCGCCCTTCTACGAAACGCTACGTAAAGCGTTGAAGAAACGCAAACTAAAGATAGAAAGTGTCTGCCCCACTTCTGACGTGGTAGCGCGAAGAATTCTCGAAGAGTACGGCGCGATTTTTCTGGCAGTAAAAAATGTGACGCCGCCACCAGTTTGTGTGTTCACCGCGGAGGAGCAGGTGACGCGGTTCCAGGAAGCCGCCGGATTTACGACAGAGACAATCGCCGATGCAGAGATCGAACTCCAGCCGGAGGCCATGAAAAAGCTGCTGAAAGCGCGCGCTGAGGCCGCGGAAGAGAATCTTGATATCACGCCACGAGGCGGTGCAGAAGCAGCTCGCCGCAATTATGAGGATAGCTTGCGCCTTTGGGACACACGCTTTCTGCCGGCACTCGACTATTGGCACGGTCAGGGGAGACTAACCGCCGAACAGGTCTCACGTTTGCTCAACTTGCCGCTCCACAATCAGGTTGCGGAGGTTCTGGAACTGGAAAAGAGCGGCATTTTCTTCAGCAAAGATCTCTCCAAATCGATTCTGTATTCGATCGCGGCCCCGGGCACTTCGCAACATATCGCCATGCTCGCTCTGGACGTTACCGAGTTTGACAACCCACGCGTGCGGGAAATTCTGGGAAAGCATGGCTGGTTTCAGACTGTTCTGAGCGACCTGCCCCATTTCACTTTCCTTGGTCTTAAAGAAAAAGATCTTCCGAAAAAAGGATTGAAGAGCGTGGAGGCCGACGGCCAGACCTTCTGGATCCCCAACGCCGTGGACCGACCCACGTAAGACAACAGACCAAAGCTCCTGAACCACTCAGCTGCAAATCAACCTCTCAAACTTAGTCGCCTCTCAGGTCAGGAAGGCGACCCTGTCCCCGCTCTTACGACGAAAACAAGAATCGTTTAGACTAACACTCAATTCCATTCTCCCCCTCCAAAGGAGCTTCCGCACATGGCTCGCGAATTGTTGAACCTAAGTCTCCACGCGTTTCTGAGTGGCTTTCAAAGGTTGAGGCGGGGACAGGGTCCGCCTTCCTAACCTGCAATTACCCCCGCCCTTTTTGAATTTTCACACAGCCTCACCAGAGGGCGGGATTAGGTTTTGCCGAAGGGTATTCCTATCGACTGGCAAAGGTGTTAGACTGCGCTGGCATAATCGGTAGCAGCCGGTGCTTCTCCCCCCAGACAACACTTCAATTAGTGCTTATTTCCAGCGCGTACGGATGCGCCAAGTCTCCTCGCCCTAAAAATGGCTCCCAGCGACCTTTATCCCGAAAGCAGGTCAGGTATGGATGTCCCTCAATTCATCGCCGGCAGGTTCCGAATCGAATGTGAGATCGGCCGCGGCGGCATGGGCACGGTTTATCGCGCAACACACCTGGGACTGGAACGTCCCGTCGCTGTCAAAATTATCAAACAGGAGTTTGCCGCTGACCGAGACGTGGCCGACCGCTTTCTAAGGGAAGCTCGCACTATGGCCAGACTGCGCCATCGTCACGCAGCAATGATTTTTGACGCCGGCAACCTGCTGGATGGTCGTCATTTCATCATCATGGAGCTTGTTGACGGTACGACGTTGTCGGAAGCATTGGTCCGTGATGGTCGTTTCTCCCCGGAACGAGCTGTTAAGATAGCTGTACAGATTTGCGATGTACTGGAAGAGGCACATCAACTCGGCATCATCCATCGGGATCTCAAACCCTCGAATATCATGCTTAATGAACGAGGAGTCTGTGTGCTGGACTTCGGAGTAGCAAAGGTGCTGGTGACCTCGGCAGAATCAACGGCGACGCACGCGACGACCGGTTCAGGTCAGTTAGTTGGCACGCCACGATACATGTCGCCCGAGCAGTGTCTGGGCCAGCGCGTTGGCGCTCGCAGCGATCTCTACAGCCTCGGGGTTGTGCTCTACGAGATGTTGGCAGGCCGTCCGCCGTTTATAGATCCTTTGCCATCGGCGGTATTAGTGAAACAGGTAACGGCTCCAGCGCCACCTTTGCCGCAGCTGCGTCAGGACATTCCCAAACAACTTGCGATTGCGGTGCACACTCTGCTTGCCAAGCGCCCGGAGAACCGACCCCGGACGGCGGCGGCTGCGCGAGCAATTTTGGAGAAGAGTTTGGTGCGGCCAGAGCTTAGGCCGGAACCCGACCCACTCTCCTCCACGATGGCGGTGCTCGCCGAACGAAGCAGCATAATATTTCGCCTGGCAGCGCCGCTGGCCACGGTTATTTTCTTTGGTGCCTTGCTCTTTGTTTGGGGAAACAGCGGCGAAACCGCCACTAAGTTTGTACAGGACTCTTCCACCGCTCAATTGGCAGCCAGGGCGGTACTTCCGAGCGGTACTGTTGTCAGTGGGGAAAAGTTATCCTTGAACAGAGATGGTTATGCCAACCATACGGACGCCGTCTTGTCCGACACGATGTTAACTCCATCTCTGACACTGGACCGGGCGCGAAAGATCGCCGCCAGTGGATCTCAAGGTTACGTCGGTGACGTGCAAATACTTCAAACAACCTCGGGAACCGCATTGGCCGCAATTCAAAACGAACACATTGTCGGCGCCGCCCGTTTTCTGATGATGGAGAAACGGGGTGGAGTGTTTCGTGTTTCAGCCCGAGGTCAGCTTGATACCAGGAGTTTCCGCAATGGCGATTGGAATGCGGAAACGATTGATGCTGACGGCGACGAGTACGATGAAGTTCTCTTTACCGGGACCGAGACAAAGGGTCGCACCTCCCGCCACCGACTCGTGCTCTATGTGCCCACGAATCGCGAGATGTATGTCTTCCAATTCGAAAAGAATAACGTAACGGGTCGGCTGTTAAAAGCGGCCTGGTCGAGGAGTGTCTTTTCAGCGAATGGCACCACCTATGGCAGGGTACTGAGAGAAAAAGCTAATAGACTGGTCGCCAAAAAGAGAAATCGTTAGACTGACTGAGCAACCGGTCAACTCAGCCACTCCCGGACGCGCGGCAAAAGAGTAGCGAGGAGCAAGCGGCTTTGCGCGCAGCCGGGACCAGTCCGCACCACCACAACCGTCCAGGAAGGGCGCAGCAAGACATCGCCCAACATCGCGGTCGTCATATTTAATCGCGTTACAGTCTCTAACTCTCCAGATATTCCGAATTTGTGAGGTTATCTACGCCCTTCCGGGATGTGTAATTTTATTGACGTAACCCAGGAGCGGCGAGCCAAACGCTTGCCTCTAGTTACCTTCTGCAAGCACCTCCGGCGCTGTTAAGCCAACCCTTTACCCCGCCGTCATTTGTGAATTTCACGCTGGAAAGCTAACCTCGGAAGAGTCTGAGTCGCAGATACCCAGATGAACCCTATTCGGGCTGCATCTAAATGTTGCCTAGTCACATCGAACGTCTTTTCTGAAAACGGAACAAACCATCAACGGAGCTTTTGTGAAACGTAATCTTCTAATTCTTTTCCTGATCAATTCTTTGCTGGCGTCATCGGCGATTTCCGCCAGCCAGAGCCAAACTTCGCCACGAGCTACGGCGCCGCAAACATCGGCTGCGACGGCAACCGCGCGCATGCCGGACGCAAAGATCCAGAGTCGCGTGCTGGCGAACGGGTTGGAAGTTCTGGTGTTGGAAGATCATTCGGTGCCGCTCGTGAGCGTCGAGCTGGCTGTCAAAAACGGATCCTACACTGAACCGCCGGAACTGAACGGCCTTTCACATCTTTACGAACACATGTTCTTCAAGGCCAACCGCGCCATCAAAGACCGGGAAGATTACGTGCAGTCAATTGATCAGCTCGGTATCGTCTATAACGGGCAGACACACGAGGAACTAGTCAACTACTACTTCACAACCACCACGCCCAACTTTGGGGTGGCGATGCGTTTTATGCGCGACGCTGTGCGCTACCCGCTCTTCGACGAGCGACAGCTCGAACAAGAGCGCGAGGTCGTTATCGGCGAACTCGATCGCCACGAATCAAACCCGTTCGGTTACTTGTCGCTCGAGATGAACAGTCGTCTGTTCTACAAATACCCGAGCCGCAAGAACCCGGGTGGCAACCGTCAGACCGTGCGCGCGGCGACAACCGACATGATGCGGCTCATTCAGGGTCGCTACTACGTTCCAAACAATTCCGCCGTAGTAGTCACCGGCGCTGTGAAGTCAAACGAGGTCTTCCACCTGGTCAGCGATCTCTTCGGCGACTGGCCGCGTCGCGAGAAGGATCCGTTTGCGGAGTTTCCGCCGGTCGAGCATCCATCGCTAGAAAAGAGCGAGGGAATGGTCATTCGCCAGCCCATCCAGAATGTGATCATCATGATCGGTTGGCATGGTCCTTCGATCGGTAAAGACAATCCCGGCACGTACGCAGCAGACGTCTTTTCCTTCATTCTGCGCCAGCCGAACTCGCGGTTTCAGCGAGCGCTCGTGGACACAGGCCTCGTGACAGGCGTCAACCTCGGCTACTACACCCAGCGCAACGTCGGGCCGATCAATATCATCGCGCAGACTACACCCGACAAGGCGCGGGCTGCGGTGCGGGCTATCTACAACGAAATCGAGCACTTCAACGACCGCGACTATTACACGGATGAGCAGTTGGAAACGGCCAAGGCGCTCCTGGAAGCCGAGGACTTATTTGACCGGGAGAAGGTAAGCGAATACACGCACACTCTCAGTTTTTGGTGGGCCTCGACCGGCATTGATTACTTCCGGGGCTACCTAGGGAACCTGCGGCGGACCTCCCGAGCTGATATTAGCCGCTACGTCACGACCTACGTTCATGGCAAGCCGCACGTTGGTCTCGCGCTCATGTCTGAAGAGTCGCTCAAGCAATCACATCTTACCCAGGAAGATTTGATCGGTAATAGGAAACAGAATGCAACTACGGCAAACAAATAAAACATTGCTCCCTGCTTGCACGGCGGGAGACGAACTAGGAACAGGAAAACTTTTGAGTACCATCATGCGGATTTGGGCGCTCGGCCTTGCCTTACTGGTTTCAGTAACTCCGGCGGCCGCCCAACGGCAGTCGCCACCGACCGCCCGGGACGCGGCAAAGTCCGCCGTTGCGGAAAGAGCGGTCACGCCTATAGATCCGGTCTCGCTCGTCACCGAGTTCGACGTAAACGGGCTGAAGGTCCTCGTCAAGCACCGCGCTGCCACGCAGACGGTGGTCGCGGGTCTCTTTATCAAGGGCGGGGTGCGCAACACCACTCCCGAGAAGGGGGGCGTCGAGAATCTGATGCTCGACACGGCATCGGAGGCGACTGTGAGCTTCCCGCGCCAGCGTATGCGCGTGGAGCTTTCCCGCATGGCTACGACGATCGGCTCTGGCGTTAACTACGACTATTCCGGTCTGACCATGGCTTCGACGCGCGCGAATTTCGACCGCTCGTGGGAGATTTTTACCGACGTGGCTCTCAGGCCCGCTTTCACTGCCGACGACGTCGAACGCGTGCGCAACAGAATGGTCGCTTCCTTGCGTGACGACACCGACACGCCCGACTCATACCTGCAACTTTTGCAGGCGCGCGTGGCATACGAGGGTCATCCGTACCTCAACGACCCACGCGGGACTGCCGACTCAGTGTCCCGCCTGACTTCCGCAGATCTGCGTCGATATCACAAGCAAGTTATGGAGACCTCGCGGCTGTTGCTCGTCGTGGTTGGCGACCTCGACCCGCAGATGATACGCAGCCGCATTGCCGCCAGCTTCGGAAAACTTCCACGCGGCGACTACAATCCGGGTCCGCTGCAGGAGCTCTCCTTCGCCGCGACTTCGGTTCAAGTGACGGAACGCGCACTTCCGACCAATTACGTGCAGGGGGTATTCACGGCACCCAACTTAGCGGCGCCGGACATCTACGCAATGCGTGTCGCTTCGACCATTTTGCAGAACCGGGTCTTTATCGAAGTCCGGCACAAACGGAATCTATCCTACGCACCCGATGCCTTCCTTTGGAGTCAGGGCGCGAATGTCGGCGGGATCTATGTGACCTCCGTCGATGCTAACCAGTCGATCCGTGTGATGTTGGACGAGATCACTCGACTTCAGCGCGAGTCTCTCCCGCGGGAGGAGCTTGACTCAACCGTGCAACATTTCCTAACGCGTCATTACCTGGGCCAGGAAACCAACGCCGCTCAGGCCGGTGAGCTGGCGCAGTATGAGATCATCGGTGGCGGTTGGCGCAACACTTTCGTCTTCTTGCCACGCTTACGCGCCGTCACGGCCGAAGATGTGCAGCGCGTCGCGCAAAAGTACATGCGCAACATCCGCTTCGTCGTGCTGGGAGATCCCAAGAGTGTCGATACCAGGTTGTTTACCGGGCAAGCTGGGGATAAGGCAGGGGGCTAGTTCGATCGGTGCTTATTGCGAGGTGAGTTCAGTTACCATCTTGCATTTCTCAATTTCATCTCTCATTTTGGCAATAGTTGACTTCTTGTTTGTGTCCGTTCGTGCGTTTCGTGGATCGTTGTCATCCCTCGCTAGCAAACGATCCACGAAGCACACGAAATGAGATCCAGAAAAATGACGAATGAGAAATGAAAAATGGAAACGTCTTCGTTCTCAGAATGCCGTCTGCACGGGCTACTGCCGACCGCCTCTCGTCTCGCTAAGGAACTTCTCGTAGAGCTTCTCATCCAGCAGTTGGAGGGCGTGAGCATGAGACAGAGCCAGTCGCTGATTGCCACCCTCAAAGTAAACGAGCGCGAGGTTGTAGAAAGCCTCTGCTCTGGCCGGATGCAGGCGAGCAGCTTCCTTGTATGACTGGATTGCTTCAGGCAATCGGCCCGCATAGTAATAGGCATCACCCAATTTGTTTAGAATTTCTTCTGAACTGGGCTCGAGTTCTAAAGCCTGCTGATAGGCTTTGATGGCCTCGTCGTTCTTGCCTTGCTTCACTTTACAGTAGCCTACTTGAATCCAGGCGTCCGCGCGTTTCGGATTTCTGTTGACGGCATTTTCGAAGTAACTAACCGCATGGTCGTAATTTCCCAGCCACAAAGAATCGAGTCCGGTTCGATAGAGAGCTTCACCAACGTCGAGTATCTTGTCCTTCGCGGGTATCTCAGCCAGGCTGCTCAAGGGACCCGATTTCAGCTCCCGCACGCGGTCTGAGCTGATGGCCAGACTAATGTTTTGCCCGTTAGTAACCTTGACGGTGATTACTCCGACAACCTGACCCTTCAGATTGAAAATCGGACTGCCGCTGTTTCCATGCGATATCGGCGCGGTAGTTTGGATTATCTTGCCTACGCCCGGCACTTCACGAACCGCCGACACGATACCGTCACTTACCGAACCTTCAAGCTTTAGTGGGTTGCCGATCACGAAAACTGTCTCGCCCTCCTCCGGCAGACTCCTAGCGAGTTCGCTGGATCGAGGCCGGTCGGTCGGCATGTCCACCCGCATCAGCACGAGGTCTCCTTCCTCATCGACTGCAAGCAGGCCCGAAACTTTATACACACGACCTTTACCATCCAGTGTTTTGACGTCAGTTCTACGCGCCCCACGAATGACGTGAAGGTTTGTTACTACTTGTCCAGGTCGGATGAAAAAGCCGCTTCCGGTCGTCAGTGCGTCGCCCTTTGCATTGTAGGTAACGACAGCGACAATTGCGGGCTTGACTCGTCTAACCAGTTCGGGAAGAGATTCTTGGGCCGGCGTCGCCTGGGGGAGGTAAGCCGTCAAGACGAAGGCGACGACAAATGGTAGGGGAAAAATTCGTTTGTGCATTATCGTTAATCACCATTGAGGTAAAAACCGGGGGAACGGCGATAGATTGTTTCAATTATGAGCAAGCACCGGAACGGTGCCGGCGTTTGTAGCTCGCGGTTGAACGAAAGCTCGGGGAAGGGCCGGGGTATCCAGGAGGAAGGGTTAATATCCTCAGGATCTCCAGAGCTATCTTAGCCAACGAAAATGAGAAGCGCCAGAGTTTTATTTGTACCCCAAATGGAACAAGGCCGCCCGAGCGGCGGCCTTGACCCGAAGAGCCAATCCTTATCGATTTCAGGTGGCTAAATTAGCTATTTCACGATTTCAACTACCCCGATGGCCGGCCCCAGCGGATCAGCTGAGGTTCCAGTCGCCTCCTCCGTCGTCACGAGCAGACCGTAGTCAGCCAGTGCCGTCTCTGATCGGATTTCCGCCTCGTTACGTCCGGGCGCGTTAACTACCTGTCCGAGTTTGACGAATTTGTTGTCAGGCGAAACCGCCCATACCACGTAGATTTGTCCGGCAGGCGCCTCCTTCAACTCATGAAACCGCATCTTGATTTCAGACGGGCCGTCCTTGCGTGGGGTGATGATGACATTGGCGCGGGCGCCGGTCATCGCACCAGAGAACTTTATTTTCATCTCTGTGTCAGTCCCTCTGCGGAAGCCCGGAATGTTCAGCATCGGAACCTTGTAGGAGGTGGCCGGAGTGGTTCCCTCAGTGGTAATAGCTGACACACGCTCTCCTACAGGGGCACCATCGCGCTCGCCCTGGCTGCCAAGTGGCACCACCGCGAAGCCTTCGGGCACCGCGCTGCGGAAGAAGACTTTCGTACTCGGATCATAGGCCTTCAGCGTAGCTTCGGGCGAGGCAATCAACATGAACTTGCTGAGCGGAGTTGTGGTTGTAAGTGTTCCCGCTCCGTTTGCAACCTCGATGGGTCCCAGTAGGGTAACCGCTCCGGTATCGTCAACTGCGTAGAGATTGATCGCCGTCACGTCCGCAGGGACATCTGACACGTTCATAACAACTCTTGTGCCTTTGTCATCTCGCAGGATCGTAGCGACACCCTTAGACTGTTTGTGTGTGATTGGATCCAATGCGATTTTTACTTCTTTGCCCACCGGATACTCAATCACTGTATAAGTTCCGTCGGGATGCTGAACTGTTTTGGTAACCGTAGTTGGTGTTTGCGTGACTGTGGTGGTTGTTGGTTGTGTGGTGGTGGTTGGCTGTTGGCCCAGAGCGAGAGATCCCGTTGAAAGTGTCAGAATAGCTCCCGCTAAAATTTTCGCTGCTTTAGTACTCATGCTAATGCTCTCCTTATGGCTAATCCCCGATTAGTTAGTCAGACTCAAATCGTAAATGCAGGGGCGAATGGCTAAGTGTACTAGGTAAATGACACGGCAAGGTGACAATATCGATGCCAATTTGATTGCAAAATAACGATAAGGCGATGGACCCTCAACCGGTCAATTTGCAATGAAAACGCGGAGAAACAAATATTGAAATCATTAGACTTACGCGTATAGTTCCTTTAGGAGATGAACCCCGATGCTAGACATTTTCTATGAGCGGGGCAAGACTCCGCTCCATTCCAGGGCTATCCAGGCTTACTCAAGTTGGAGGGTCCGCTTCCGCGCTGCCACTCAATGACCAAAAACCCCCTTCGCTTTGATTACTTTGTAGTCGTGGCTCTTTTGACATCTGCTGTCGCACTGGCCGGCTGTAAGAAACGGACCGAAACAACGGGGTTTCAGCCTGAGATTCTGCCCCTTTCCCAGCAGTTGACAACCTTCGAAGCAATGCCCGACTCGGCTGATAATCCGATGTCGCCCGAAAAGATGGCGCTCGGGCGCCAGTTGTTTTTTGACGAACGACTGAGCGGCGATGGGTCGCGCTCATGTTATTCCTGCCACGTCTGCGAAATGGGGTTAACTGATGGATTAGCAAAATCCATTGGAGCCTTCAATAAACAGTTGCCGCGCAGCAGCCCAACACTTTGGAATATCGGTTACCACAAGGAGTTTTACTGGGATGGTCGCAGTCCTTCCCTCGAGAAGCAGGCCCTGGCGGCCTGGACTGGTGCCAACATGGGCGCTAAGGCGGACGAAATTGCCACCAAGCTGAATGCGATCCAGGGTTACCGCTCGCAGTTTCAGAAAGTCTTTGGCAGCGATGCGACGCCGGACAATATTGTAAAAGCCATGGCCGCTTTTGAAAGGACGATCATCAGCGGAGATACTGCTTGGGATCGCTACCGTGCCGGAGACCAGTCAGCTCTCAGCGAAAGTGCGGTGCGCGGGTGGAATGTCTTTCAGGCCATCAAGTGCACGAATTGCCACGATGGCGTGTTGCTTACCGACCAGCAGTATCACAATGTGGGCATTGGCATGGACCAGAAAGATCCCGACGTCGGCAGGTTCAGAGTCACCAATAACCCTGAAGATACGGGAGCATTCAAGACGCCCACGCTGCGCGACATCGCCCGGTCGGCTCCTTATTTTCACGACGGGAGCACGAAGACACTCGAAGAAGCCCTGGACATCATGCTAGGCGGCGGCAGACCAAATCGGTATCTGGACCGAAAGAACCTCGAGCAGCACAACGTGCTTCCAGATCAGCGCCAGGCGTTGCTGGATTTCCTTAAGTCGTTGGACGTCGACTGCAAGTTAACGAAACCGCCGCTACCGGACAAGTGAAATCTTAGCTGCGAATTTACGCGGATAACGCGGAATTAAAAAATTAGAACAACAAGCTAACTATGACGGCCTTTTCAGATGCGCGTCATCCGCGGAGATCCGCGCCGAGTTTCAACTCAGGGTTTTCTTGACCAAAGCTACAAAATCGCTGATGTCTTGAGGCGTAGTGTCAAAGGAGGTCATAAATCTTACCTCCGAAGTTTGTTCATTCCAAACGTAAAAAAAATACTGCTTCTGCAGAAGAGCGATATATTTTTTGGGTAGGCGCGCAAACACACCATTTGATTCCACCTTCTGAGTAATCTCGACGAGGGGAATCCTTCCCAGTTCCTGCGCCAGAAGTTTGGCCATATTGTTGGCATGGGCCGCATTCTCCCGCCAGAGATCATTCGACAAGAGTGCTGAAAATTGCACTGAGATAAAGCGCATTTTTGAAGGCAGGTGCGCGCCTTGCTTTCGTGTGTATTTGAAGTCCTTTGCCAGACTTCGGTCGAAGAAGATGACAGCTTCCCCGTACATCATCCCGTTCTTGGCGCCACCGAAAGAGAGCACATCCACACCGACGTCCTTCGTTATGGTGCTCAGGTTGGCCTTTAAACTCGCCGCCGCGTTTGCTATGCGTGCGCCATCCATGTGCAGCAGCATTTCGTTTTTGTGGGCGAAGGACGAGAGTTTTTTCAGTTCCCCGGGGTTGTAGACAGTTCCCATCTCGGTGGATTGTGAAATTGAAATCACGCGCGGCTGAACGTGATGTTCAAAACCGACCGCGTCCAGAAACGGACTAATCTGGTCGACGGTGATCTTTCCGTCACGGGTTGGCAGAGAGAGCAGTTTACAGCCCGTGAATTTTTCCGGCGCGCCACACTCGTCTACGTTAATGTGCGCCGTGTCCGCGCAGATGATGGCATGATAGGGCTCAGTGACAGCTTTTAGCCCCAGCACATTCGCGCCCGTGCCGCCGAAGACAAAGTAAACCTCAACCTCTTTGCCGAACTGTTCGCGGAAGAGCGCGACCGCCGCGTCAGTGTAGGGATCGTCGCCGTAGGCAACCACGTGCCCTTCGGTTGTGGCGGCAATCGCCTCCATCACCTTGGTATGAACGCCGGCGTTGTTGTCACTGGCAAAACTTCGCTTGGGTTTGGTTCGGGGTGGCATCTTCACTTCAAACTATTCGATCTTATCCATTTCTCGGTTGACATTCCTCATATGTTTCATTGGTCATTCTTCCGATTTCATTTCGTGATGTTTCGTGATAGTTCGTGGATCGTTTTCTTGGCCGAGATAAGATCGATCCACGAAATCACACGAACGGACACGAACGGACACGAACGGACACGAACAAACACGAACAAGAAGTCAAACAAGCCGCGAATCCCAAATCAGAATCGGAAAAATGAGAAATGTCAAATTATGACAAATGACTAATGGAGAATGATCACTTCTTTCGAAAGTCGTTGATGATCTCCCGCGCGGCGTTGGCTCCCGGCCCGCCCGTCACACCGCCGCCCGGGTGCGTGCCGGCTCCACAGAGATAGAGTCCGTTGATCGGGGTTCGATATTGGGCCCAGCCTATCAGCGGCCGAAATGCGAAAAACTGATCGATTGTCTGTTCGCCGTGCATAATGTGTCCGCCACTGAGCCCGTAAGTCTGCTCCAGATCGAGGGGCGTGATAATCTGCCGACCAACAATCAACTCCTTAAGATTCGGCGCTGACTCTGTCAGGCAATTGATTACCGAATCGCCAAATTTCTCGCGCCGCGAATTCCAATCGCCAGTTTTTAAATTGTAAGGTGCAAACTGAACATGGACCGACATGACATGCGCACCTGGCGGCGCCAAAGATGGATCGGTAAGCGATGGAATCGTAATGTCCATATACGGCGAAGGCGAGTAGTCGCCGTACTTCGCGGCGTCGAAGGCGCGCTCGAGGTAGTCGACCTCCGGCCCGATATGAATCCGGCCTGAAAGTCTGGCCTTGGCATCACCGCCGTTTAGGGCGGGGAACGGCGGCAGACCGGAGAGGGCCAGATTGATCTTGCCCGCACTTCCGAGGGCGCGAAAGTTACGTATCTTCATCAGAAAGTCCGGGTCGAGATCGAGCGGATCCACTAATCGCATGAAGGTAGTCCGCGGGTCAGCGTTTGAAACCAGGGCCCGCGCTGGAATCTCCTCCCCGCTCTTCAGCACAACCCGCGAGGCCATGCCTTCGACTACCAGAACTCGCTCCACCTCAGCCTTGGTTCTGATTTCTACCCCCGCATTGGTGGCAGCTTTCGCCAGCGCGTCCGCGAGCGCTCCCATTCCACCTTTAACAAAGGATGCTGGGCCCACCGCGTGACTATCCATGGCCGCTTGCCATAAGAGTCCCGTGCTGGTCCCGGCGGACCATGGTCCGGCGAACGCACCGAAGATGCCGCGCGCAGCGACGGTAGCCCGCAGCAGTTCGGTCTCGAACCATTCGGAAACGAGGTCCGCAACCGCCATCGGTCCCCACCGAAGTAAGCGAAACGCGTCTTTCTTACCAAGCCCGCGAAACGACAGGCCTAGCCGGCCTAGATTCAAGAGTTCACCCGGAGCGGGCTTTTCAATTGAGGGCGGCGTCATCCTGAGCAAAGGAGACAGGACGCGTCCGATACGGGTGAAGCTAGCTGCGAATTCGGGATAGCTTTTGGCGTCGCGGGCGGAGATCTTTTCAAGGTCGGCAACCGTGCGGGTCTGCTCGTTGTAGATAGCCAGGGATTGGCCAATGGGGTTGAGAGCCAGAACGCGAACTTCGGGATTTATCGTTTCAAGTCCATGACGCGCTAGATTCAGATCTCTGACGACAGCCGGGAATAGTGGGCCAGCGGAGTGGGCTAGAGTTGAGCAACGGAAGCCGGGAAGGATCTCTTCGGTAGCTGCGCCGCCACCGACAATCTCGCGCCGTTCGAGGACGAGCGTCTTCAATCCCGCCTGGGCGAGATAGCAAGCTGCCACGAGGCCATTATGGCCGCCCCCAATGATGATGATGTCTCGAGTTGCCATTCTCGTGTCAGCCATCCAAACAAAATTTAGCCACAGATAAACGCGGATTTCTGAGGATCTAAAAAAGAGCCTTAATCAAAACCGTCATGGTGTTTTTTATCATCCGCGTTCATCTGTGTGAATCTGTGGCTAGTTCTTACACCTTCCCGCGTTTCCAATCCTTTAAGAGTTGCATCGCGGCGTTGCGTCCCGGCGCTCCCATTATGCCGCCCCCCGGATGGGTTGCTGATCCGCACATGTAGAGATTGCGAATGGGGGTGCGATACTGCGCCCAGCCCGGCGCGGGCCGCAGGAAGAAAAGTTGCTCCAGCGTGAGTTCACCCTGAAAGATGTTGCCTTCGGACAGACCAAAGTCGCGTTCAATATCCAAGGGCGTCAACACCTGGCGATGAAGAATCAAATCTTTGATGTTTGGCGCGTGTTCGGCAATCGTTTCGATCACTGTATCGCCAAACTCGTCGCGTTTGTCGTCCCAGTTTCCTTCCCTCAAATTGTAGGGCGCATATTGCACAAAGCACGACATCACATGCTTTCCCGGCGGCGCGACTGATGGATCAGTCAAACTAGGAATCACGATGTCGATGTAGGGACGACGCGAGAAGCGACCATACTTCGCTTCATCGTAGGCCCGTTCCATGTAATCCACTGACGGTGAAACCGAAATGGCTCCGCGCAGGTGGGGTCCGGGTCCGGGCAGGGAGATAAGATTCGGCAGTCCGTCAAGCGCAAGATTTACCTTTCCTGATGAGCCGCGGTATTTGTAACGCTTGAGGTCGTCGGCAAAGTCATCGGGCAGATGGGCTTCGCCGACCATCTTGATGAACGTCAGCCTGGGATCGACACTTGACGAAATCACGTCCGCGTAAATCTCGTCGCCGTTCTTGAGCACCACGCCTTTCGCTTGGCCATTCTTGAGAATGATCTTTTCAATCGGTGCTTCTGTGCGGATCTCTGCTCCCGCCTCGCGCGCGGCATCGCCAATCGCGTTTGAGATGGCCCCGGTACCACCACGCGAGAGTCCCCAGGAACGAAAGGCGCCATCGATCTCGCCCATGTAGTGATGCAGCAACACGTATGCAGTGCCCGGACTGCGCACGCCCAGAAACGTGCCGATAATTCCGGAGGCCGACATCGTCGCCTTGAGTACATCAGTTTCAAACCACTGATCCAGGAAATCCACGGCGCTCATGGTCATCAACTGCACCTGGTTATATTTGTCCTCCTCGGGCAGATGCTGAAATCGGCGGCCCAGGAACAGCAGATCCTTCAATCCCTTTAGATTCAGTGAGGTTGGATCGGGCGGGGTCATGCTCATGATGGGTTTCACGAAGTGGGCCATCTCGATCATGGCTTTGCCGTATTCGTCGTAGGCTTCGGCGTCCAGTCTGGAATGGCGTGCGATTTCGCGTCGCGTCTTCGCATGATCGTTGACACGCCACAGGTAATCGCCGTTCGGCATCGGGGTGAACGTACCGTCAAGGGGAAGGATTTCCAGGCCGTGCCGAGGCAGATCGAGTTCTCGAATGATTTCGGGGCGGAGCAGGGAAACGACGTAAGAGCAGACGGAAAACTTGAAACCGGGGAATACTTCTTCCGTCACGGCCGCCCCTCCCAGCACGTGCCGTCGCTCCAGGACCAGCACCTTTTTTCCGGCCCGAGCAAGATAAGCGGCATTAACCAAGCCATTATGTCCGCCGCCAATAACGACGACGTCGTAGTGAGTATTCATCTGTTGTCGGTATGCAACTTGCTGAAGAATCGTTAGGATACTTATAATCGCTGGCTCTGACAAACAGGGGGAGTTGCAATTACTGGTTCAGCTAGAGTCCGGAAGTTTAGAGTTCAACCTTTAGGTTGCGACTTGCGGAGGCGACAAGCTAAAGCTTGAACTCTAAACTACGCCCACCTTGCAACGGAGCACTTAAGAATGCCCATCGGAACCGCTTTTCACGAAAGAACTTTCCAGCTCTGCGAAAGCTTGAACTATCGAGAGTGGTCTGGCTACTACGCCGTCAGCTCCTACGAACCTCATCACGAACACGAGTACAACGCGATTCGTAACGCGGCAGCGCTGATCGATATCTCGCCCTTGTTCAAATACAGGTTGACGGGTGCAGACGCTACCCGCCTCGTGGATCGGATCATCACCCGCGACCTGCGCAAGGTCTCTGTGGGCCAGGTGGTCTACACACCCTGGTGCGATGAACGCGGCAAGGTAATTGACGATGGCACGGTCTCGCGCCTGGAAGAAAACACCTATCGCTGGACGGCCGCCGATCCGAGCTTGCGCTGGTTTACACAGAACGCCGCCGGTATGGATGTTGACATCGAAGATATTTCGGAGACTGTGGCGGCACTCGCGCTGCAGGGGCCCACCTCCGCACGCCTGCTGAAGACTGTGGTCGAAGGGGCAGAGATTGAAGGCTTGAAATATTTCCGCGTGACTCGAGGCGAAATCGCGGGAGTTCCGGTGGAGATTTCCCGGACCGGGTACACGGGCGATCTGGGATATGAGATCTGGGTCCCGTCAGAGCAGGCCCTAGACGTGTGGGACGCACTGGTTGACGCAGGGCAGGCTTTCGACATTCATCCGGCGGGCATGTTGGCCCTTGACGTGTCTCGAATTGAGGCTGGTTTGCTTTTGATCGATGTCGACTTTAATAGCAGCAAAAAGGCGCTGATCGCTGAGCAAAGGTATTCGCCCTTTGAGATGGGCCTGGGCCGCCTCGTCAGTCTCGATAAGAATCGTTTTGTGGGACAGGCGGCGCTGATTGCTGAGCAGCGGCGCGGCCACGCGCGTGAGATCGTCGGTCTGGAGATTGATTGGCCCGAAGTTGAAGCCTTGTATGAAGCAGTAGGGTTGCCGCCTACGGTGTCGCCGATCGCCTCCCGAGTTGCGGTGCCGGTTTTCAAGGATGGGACTCAGGTTGGCAAAGCAACTTCGAGCACTTGGTCACCGACACTAAAAAAGATGATCGCCCTCGCAACGATGAAGTGCGAGCACAGTAAGCAGGGCACCAGGGTGCAGTTTGAGATCACGGTAGAAGCAGTTCGTCACCGGGTGGGAGCACTAGTTGTGAAGACGCCGTTCTTCAATCCCAAACGTAAAACGGCAACACCGGCATTGTAGGCCTTGTTTCATGGCGTCAAACAAAGAGCCGACCGCAGTACCCAGCGTCGGTCAGAACGCCTGAGTGGTGGTATGCGACCGGGCTAACTCAACTAGCGCCGGAGGCGCGGCGGAAGGTAGCCAGGGGTAAGCGGCTTTGCGCGCAGCCCCTGGACCGGTTCTATAAATTCAACCGCGCCCCGAAAGGGCGCGCAGCAGACTGCACCAAACAAAGCGACCGTGGTATTCAATCGCGCTGAGTTCTTTACGCCCTTTCAGGGCGGGTTTGTGCCATTCACGTGACCCAGGGGCGGCGCGCCAAGCGCTTGCCCCTGGCTACCCTCTGCCGCTCCTCCGGCGCTCGGAGCAAATGCATTCCAGAATTGGATTGGTGGGTGAAAACAAGGTGTTGATGAAAACCATAATTGTGCAACCGCCCATTAACCAGCCGTTCTGACAGGATTAACTGAAGCATGAAGCCATCCCTCCTGGAAATCATCGACAGCTACAACCCGGACGCTCCCCTCGAGGAAGCCTTAACAATTCCGGCGCCGTGGTATACGGATCAAACGCTCTACAATCTTGAACTCCAAACCGTCTTCGCTAATTCGTGGCAGCTGGCAGGTCGCGTCGATCAGGTGCGTGAACCTGGGCAATATTTCACCAGCGACATAGCCGGCGAGCCGATAGTTGTGGTTCGAGGAGCCGAGGGAGTGTTGCGCGGATTCTTCAACGCCTGCCGGCACCATGCGGCCGCAGTGATGACGGAGCCCGAGGGCAAGGCTAACCAGCTTCGTTGTCCTTACCACGGCTGGACCTACTCGCTCGCAGGGGAGTTGAAAGGCACGCCGGATTTCTCAGGAGTGTCTTACTTCGATCGCGCCGCCAACGGGCTTTTGCCGGTCCAAACTGGAGTGTGGGAAGACTGGGTGTTTGTCAGAGTGGAAGGGCGTGACACAGCCGGGACTTCAGCAACTAATGAACAGTCTGGTAACCACCTCGAGAGTTTTCTTGGTGCGGATTTGATCAACCAAATCCGTCCGCTCGGTCTCGAGAAGCTCCACTGGATGGAAAGACGTCACTACCAGTTCGACTGCAACTGGAAAGTCTTCGTCGACAACTATCTCGACGGCGGTTACCACGTTCCTTACCTCCACAAGGGCCTCGACAGCGTCCTCGACTACAGGAATTACACTATTGAGAACGGCCAACGATTCTGTCTGCAATCGAGTCCCATCGTGAGTGAGGGTGCTGAACCCGAAACCGGCGCGGTCAGAAGAGGGGAGCGCGCGCTCTACTACTGGATCTATCCCAACTTCATGATCAACTTGTACGACGGCGTAATGGATACGAATCTGGTGATTCCTCTGGGCGTGGACAGGACCGAAGTCATTTTCGACTTTTACTTTCCTGACGTCTCCGAAACCGCGCGCGAACGCAATCGCGCCAGCATCGAGGTGGGTCAACGCATCCAGGACGAAGACGTTTCGATATGCAGATCAGTGCAACGCGGTTTGAACTCGCGTGCTTACAATGCCGGGCGGCTCTCGGTCCGACGGGAAGCGGGCGAGCATCTGTTTCATCGTTTGCTGCATGCGGATCTCAATGCGGGAATTAGGCTCTGAAAAGCTACTTGAATGCACCGGCACTTCGACGATCCACGAAATTACACGAATTGCACTAAGATACTTTCGTGTTACTTGACGTTATTTCGGGGATCGTTTTCTGGTGAACAAACCCACAAAACTTGGAACCCACACACCCAATCGTTTCCCCAACTCATGATCGCGGTGGTCGGCTCTTACGCGTTCTCGGCGTTGGCTTTGGTCTGGCCGTAATTATCGGCAACACCATCGGAGCCGGAATTTTCCGCACTCCCGGGGTCATAGCCGAACTGCTTCCTAATGCCTGGCTGTTTCTCGGCGTTTGGATCGTGGGCGGGTTGTACGCGCTCTTGGGAGCCATTTCGATTGCTGAACTGGGAGCGATGATCCCGCGTTCCGGTGGGCAGTATGTTTTTGCTCGCTATGCACTGGGCGAGTATGCAGGATTCATTGTGGGCTGGAGCGACTGGATCTCAAGCTGCGGCAGTACTGCGGCAGTTGCTATCGTAGTGGGTGAATTCGCGGGCGCATTATTTCCCGCACTAGCCGAAAAGAGCGCCCCGATCGCCGTCTCAATCGCGATCTTTTTTGCGCTCTTACAATGGCGTGGAATTATTTGGGGCAGCAACGTTCAGAATGTTACGAGTTTGCTGAAGGCCCTGGCCTTCCTGGCTCTCATAATCGCTGCGTTCCTGCTGGGCGACCAGGGCACAGCCTCTGAGCCTACTAAAGCGATGCCCGCAGGACTCCCGCTATTCGCCGCGTTTATTTTGGCGTTGCAATCAGTGATCTATACCTACGACGGATGGTCTGGAGTGGTTTATTTCTCCGAGGAAGTTGAACGTCCTGGTCGCGATATTCCTCGGGCGCTGTTCGGTGGCGTTATTTCTGTGATCGCAATTTATCTTCTGGTCAATCTGGCCCTGCTCTACGTATTACCTATGTCAAGAATTGCCGGGCAAGACTTTGCCGCCGGCGCGGCCGCTCAGGTGATCTTCGGTGGATACGGCGACACAATTTTCAGATCGTTGACTATCGTCTCCATGCTCAGCGCAATTAACGCCTTACATCTGATGGCCACACGCGTGCTGTACGCGATGAGTCGAGATGGTCTCTTCCTACGGAAGGCTGCGAACGTAAACGAAGGTGGAACGCCCACTGTAGCCCTACTCGTAAGCACAATCGTCGCCGTACTCTTCATCGTCTTCGGCCAGACTTTCGAGAAAGTCATCACCGTGTTGGCGTTGTTCTTTGTCGCTAACTACACCCTGTCCTTTATTTCAGTTTTTGTTTTGCGGGCGCGGGAGCCGGAGAAGGAGCGTCCTTATCGTGCCTGGGGCTATCCCTGGACTACCGCGCTGGCTCTCTTGGGATCGATCTTGTTCCTGGTGGGCGCTGTCGCGAGCGACGTCACCAGCGGCACAAGCAACAGCTTTTATGCTCTGCTCCTTTTGACGGCGAGTTATCCCGTGTTTCGAGTTGTGAAACTTCTGAGCGGCCGGTGAGCTTTGTAGAGGCGTCCATCCGTGGGCGCCCCTGCTCTTGATAGGCGCATCTCAAAAGATGGCGCTTACCTGTAACCCTTTCAGGAAGTCTTTGCCCCATCGAGGGGCGCCCACGGAGGGACGCCCCTACAAAGCCCAGTTTGACTCACTTGCCGGCAAACCTTATTCTCACTTCAGTCTCCGTTGCTGATCGACTTCTTTAGTTCATCGCAAATTCCCGAATGATTCCTGCGCAGGAGTTACAAGCCGATGTAGCTTCCAGTGGCTAATTACTACGACCTGGTAATCATCGTAATAAGACAATTCTTCGACCCAGTAAAAACCGCAGTTAAGATGAATTGAGTTTAGGATCCGGTCGCTATCGCTCGCGGTTCTGTATTGAGCGGCGACCGCTCGAAGCTCTTTAAGGTTCGCGGATCATCCTCTATTCTGAGTTTTGACACAGCCTCGTGAGCCCCAGGACAATTGAGTTCTTTAACCCGCGAAGCGGGCGGCATCGGTACAAAAGCGACCTCGTTGATGAAACATTATTCTTGATCTGCTGTCGTCCGCTGTCGCGGGCTGGTTGAATCTATTTGCTCATCGACCTGGGGCTTCGCTGCGCTCCACCCCAGGCTCTATGCTGTCGCCACGCTTCGCGGGCTTCCGATGACAAATGAAGAATGATGAACGGAAAATAAAACAACCGTATCAGTGGGACTTCAGAACTCAATTCTGAGGATCACTCAATCGGCATCTTCAATCCCCCAGTTGTGAGGTCGGGCGACTGCGAGCCATATCTTCCGGAGTGGCGTTTGTGTGCGGATGATCCATGTCTCCAGAAGTTTCAATATGGAGAGCAGCGGAGGCGTCGACTTCAGGTTCTGTTGCGGTCGTTATTTCGAGAATATCTGCCATGCCCTCGCTGCCCCGGTGTTCCAACCAATGGCGGTAACCCACCGTAAGAATCGCCACTACTGGAATGGCGAGGAAAATTCCAGCAATTCCGGCCAGTTCGGCTCCGGAGAGAATCGCGATAATCACCGCTAGGGGATGAAGATGTATACCCTGACGAATCAGTTTGGGGTAGACGACGTAGTCCTGCACTATGCGCAGCACGCCAAGAAACAGAATAACCGTCAGCGCCGAGAAAGAACCAGCATGAAGGGTGGCCACAAACGCGGCGAGCACGGCAATCAGCAGTGGGCCAACGAGTGGAACGAATTCGAAAATACCGGCTATGAAACCCAGCACTAAGGGGCTGGGAAGACCCAGCAGCGCGAAGCCAATCGAGCAAACAATTCCGATAAACACACAAGCGGTCAATTGAGCGCGGACATAGGCTGCCAGGGCACCGCTTATGTCTTGAAAAAACTCGTCGCCGCGCCAACGCCACCGTCCGCGCGGGAGCATCTGTAGCGCGGAATTTCGAAACCCTTCAGCGTCTTTCAAGAAGAAGAAACTCAGGATTGGAATCAGGACTAACCACGGTATGTAAGCGAGCCAACCGATCATGTGTTCGACTACCAGGCCGAACGTTCCCCTGACTCGTTCAACTACCCGCGGCACCTCGCTATTTATCGCCTCCACGACCGGCGGGGGCAATCGCTTCCGCAGGTAATCATTCAGTCGCTCCGTACTGGTGCCAAAGTCTCTCCAATAACCACGAGCCTGCTGAGCAAACTCCGGAAACTGACTGCCCAGACGCGGTACCAGGAGGTAAATGGCTATAAAAATGGATCCGATGAGAATGATGTAAGCGAGTGAAATAGCCAGCAGGCGGGGCATTGCCCGGGGGCGTCCCGAGATGATAATGGGGCGCCGCATAAAGTCCACAAGGGGCGAGACAAGATAGGCGAAAAAGACGGAGAGGATGAGGAGCAGAATCAGGCCCGTTAGCTTGATGAGTATCCAAAGCGTAATTGCCACCACCAGCACAATGACGATCACGCGCAGGATTACGCGGGTCTGGTGCCACGACGCTTCAACTGCCGCTTTCGTCGCGGTTCGGGCTACCTCTTTGGATTCCTCTTTGCTGGTCACTATTCTAGACCTGCGGTCCACGTAGTCTTTTGATGATGCCGCGCACGGCGCGGTTTTCGGAAGGACTCAAGTCACGAAATTCGACGCCAAAGGTGTCCTTCGTGCCACGATGTACCACTTCCGCCCGCAGCGATAAAGCGTCTTCTCGATCCACCAGTAATAGCCCGAGCCGATCGCCTACCGTGACACGGGGACAGGCAGGAAGGTTGCATACCCGGAGCCCGCCCAGGCTGATATCTCCTGGCTCGCCCAGCCCGATTGATTCTCTCAAGCTTTCATCCTCGACGGCGAGTGTTAACAGCGAGCTGACGTAATAACGGGGGTATTTGCGCCGGTCATGATCCGGCAAAGTAGTCGGAGGGATTTTCATGAATGGACCCTTTAGTTGGTTAGTTCGTCATCATCCTCACTTTCTTCGTCCTCATCGCTCTCGGTTGGCATTGGAGAGGCGATGCGAGGTGCGGCAGGCTCCCAGATCAAGCCCCGCCATTCGTCAGTCTCGCCCAGTAGTTGAAGCGCGGCCAGGGGATGCCCAGGGTTGCGTTCGATGCGCAGTACCTCGGCAATGACTTGTAGCTTTTTACCGTCGTCACTTTGCACCTCCAGCCTCACACGGCTGCCTACGTCGGGAAGCTTTTTTGGCAGGTGTACGAGTGTCCCTTCGGGTCCGACATTCTCTGTTGTTCCCTCCGAGAGAATATGAGCCCCACCGGGCTCGTCCCATTCCGCGCGCACTTCAAAACTCACTAAGTAACGAGGGCCTGAGCGGGGGTCGACTTCCGTTTGGCGAGGCATCATTTCAACTCCTTATTGGGCAAGGCTATCTGGTACCGCAGAGTTTATAACGCTTTCGTAAAAACTGGCAGGAATATTCCTGCCTGTCTTGCGTCGCGTAGCGAATGTTGTGCTTTAGCCCGATCTTTTTAAGGCCGCACAGAACCGAGTAGCCTTGCTCGTCTGCGACAAGCAGATAACGAGATGAAACTCAAGGTGCACATTGGTAAGATAATCAGGCTTATAAGTCGCGAAGGCCGTTACCGCACTGGTGTTTGGTT
>Ga0136617_10000413_pt1 | contig 35574 bp, 41 predicted proteins | sample AntDrymUQ3222106_2_FD_129672 | JGI IMG/M metagenome (GOLD analysis project Ga0136617, IMG submission 129672) | Polar desert sand microbial communities from Dry Valleys, Antarctica - metaG UQ322 (21.06) | ecosystem: Environmental > Terrestrial > Soil > Desert | place: Antarctica: Dry Valley... | reverse complement strand
TCGACTTGCCCGACCCCGAGAGGCCGGTGAAGAACAAGACGAGCCCCTGCGCGTCACGAGGCGGACGGTCGAGGTCGACCAACCTCTGGATCTCTTCAGGACGGTCGTCGGTCGCCTCGTCGGTAAGGGTCAGGTCCACGACGCCGTACGCCGACGCGACGGCCGCGGCGAGCCGCGAGTTGGCCGACCCGTGGTCGGCGACCGGGACGGCCACAACCTCGACGTCGGGACCGAGCAACGGTGCAGCAGCCAGGGTGGCTCGCACGAGACCCGGCGCCGACGCGTTACGCGGCATGTCGTGACCCACGAAGGCCAGCAACAGCGGTGTCCGGCCGGTCTGGTCGGCCGCGGTCCGGATCGCGGCCAGGTCGGGCGTGTCGAGCGGCCGACGTACGACGACCGCACTGAACTGATCGTGTGGACGGATCCGGTGCACCTCGGCGGGTGGTCGATGGAGGTGCCGGAAGGGTCCGAACTCCGTGTACTCCAGCCGCTGCACAGGACCCGTGACACCGAGACGGTCGGGATCGTCCACCTCGTAGGTTCGGCGCATCTGCAGACGAGCCAGCGGTGCGCCTTCGGGGTCGATCAGGTCGAGCGCGCCGACGCCGCCGGCGACCTCGGCCGCCTCGCGCCCGACTGTCAACGTGATGGGGAGACCGACGCCGTCATCATCCGGGGCCACGAATCCGTCGATCGGGGGGTCGAACGCCGCGTCGAGCAGCAGGTCGAGGTCGTCGATCTCGCGCGGACTGGGCGTCCAGCGCGGGACCGCGACATGGTGTTCGGGCACGCGCCGATTCTGCCATCTCACCAAGACCTTGCAGGAAGGTCGGCGAGTCGCGGGGTGGCGAGTCCGGTGACCTCCGCGGGTACGCTGCCGCGGTGACTTCGCCGGAGATACTCGTCGACATCGTCCGCTCGGGATTTGTCGAAGGGCACCACCGGGGCTCTGTGCTGGCGCTGGAGGCGGACGGGTCGGTCGCCTTCTCGCATGGTGACGTGACCTCGGCCATCTACCCACGGTCGTGCAACAAGCCGCTCCAAGCCGTCGGGATGCTGCGGCTCGGCCTCGTCCTCGAAGGGCAGCTGCTGGCGCTCGCCGCGGCCAGTCATAGTGGCGAGGACTTCCATCTCGTCGGCGTACGGCAGATCCTCGCGGGGGCCGGGCTGGACGAGTCCGCGCTACAGACCCCGCCCGACTACCCCCTCGACGACGCCGCGAAGGAGGCGTTCATCCGGGCCGGGCGCCAGCAGACAGCGATCGCCATGAACTGCTCGGGCAAGCACGCCGCCATGCTCGCCACCTGCGTCGTCAACGACTGGGACACCGCCACCTACCGAGATCCCGGCCATCCCCTCCAGGTTGCCCTGGCGGCAACATTCGGTGAGCTCGTCGGCGAAGCGGTGCAGTCCACCGGTGTCGATGGCTGCGGTGCCCCGTTGTTCTCGGCGTCCCTCACCGGTCTCGCTTCGGCGTTTCGGACTCTGGTGCTGGCGGCTTCCGGAAGTCCGGAGCGTCGGGTGGCGGACGCCTTCGCCAGCGCGCCGCAGTACGCGTCCGGCAGCCGTCGAGACGAGTGCGCCCTGCTGACGGCCGTTCCGGGCGCGATAGCAAAGGCGGGAGCGGAATCTTGCTACGCCCTGGCGCTGCCCGACGGTCGGGCCGTCGCGCTCAAGATCGACGACGGACACCCGCGCGCCCGGCCAGTGGTGATGGCGCGCGCTCTGACGCGTCTCGGCGTCGACGCGGATCCAGGGGTGGACGGCGATGCGCTGCGCCGTACCGGCGTGGTCGAACTGTTCGGCGGAGGTGAGCCCGTCGGCGACCTGCGCGCGGCCTTCTGAACAGCCCGGTGGCGCCTCCGATCAGCGGTCCTGGGCCAGCAGTGAGCCCGGCGATCAAGTGAACGGCGCCGGCTCGATCAGCGTTCCTGGGCGGATCCAGCGCTGAACAGGTGTCCCCGGTGAGCGGGATCACGTGCTCGCAGCTTGCATCTGCTAACTGTTGCAAGCAAGGTGGAGGTCATGGCGAAGCTCAAGGTCACCAACCCGCTCACCGAGAGCGCGCCTGACCTCGCTGCCAAGGTCGGTGCCACCGCCCGGGCCGGCACCGCGAAGTTCGGGCAGGGCGCGCAGACGCTGGGCGAGTACCTACGTGAGCAGCGGCGTGGAGCGCAGCTGTCCCTGCGTCAGCTGGCCGACCAGGCGGGGGTGTCCAACCCCTATCTGAGCCAGATCGAGCGCGGCCTGCGCAAGCCGTCGGCCGAGGTGCTGCAGCAACTCGCCCGCGCGCTGCGGGTCTCGGCGGAGTCGCTGTACGTCCGTGCCGGGATGCTCGACCCGAACGACGAGCAGGAGCGTTCGGTACACCTGGCCGTGCTCGCGGACTCCGCGCTCACCGAGCGGCAAAAACAGGTCTTGCTGGACATCTATGCGTCGTTTCGCGGTGAGGGCAGCTGAGCCGCCAACCGCGTCCGGCCTATCACCGACCGCCGATCCATCGATCGACCACCCGCGCCGCTGGCGCAGAAGAGGAGCAGACATGACGATCGCCACCACCCTCGAAAAGACGCTCGACAAGACCCCGCTGTACGCCGTCGTCGGCGTGGGTGACGTTGCCGTCGCCACGTTGCGCAACGCCCGCGCCGAGCTCAACGCACGCGCCGCGAGCATCGATCCGAACGCTTTCCGCGACCAGGCCCGCGCCACCGTCGAGTCCGTGCAGGCCGAGGTGCGGTCCGCGCCGGCCAGGGCTCAGGACCTGCTCGGCGACGTGATCGCCACCGCCTTCACGGCGTACGGCGAGCTCGCCGGCCGCGGCAAGTCGCTCGTCACCCGGGTCGAGCGCCAGCAGGCGACCTCCGACCTCCAAGAGCAGGCGAAGAACACGGTCTCGCGGGCGAAGGCCACGTCGACGACCGCCAAGAAACAGGCGTCGTCGACCGCGTCAGCGGCCAAGAAGGCCACGACGTCGACGACTCGCACCGCGAAGAAGTCTGCCCGTCGTACGACAACGTCGGCCAAGGCGACGACCACCAGTGCACGCAAGACCGCGTCGGCCACCAAGAAGGCCACCGCGGCAGCCGCCAACAAGACCGGCACCTGACCGGCACCTGACCGCTGCTCAGCGGCACCGCGAGACCTCCCGAGTAATTGTGTCGGGAGGTCTTTGCGGCTGGGGTGGTGCCGTTACCCTTGTCGCGTGCCAGCGGCAGCCATCGACGCCTTCTTCGCGTTCCGCGTCGAGTACTACTTCGAGACAGGCCTGTGGTTCGTGCTGCTCGGGCTCAAGACCTTTGCGCTCAGCGATGCTGCCTTCCGCCGGGACGAGTTCTTCGTGGCCGCCGACAAGCAGAACAAGGTGTTCTGGCTGCTGTTGCTCGGCGTGTTCCTCGTGCTGCACCTGCTCTTCCGCACGGCCAACGGCGGCACCTTGTTCAACATGATCGGCACCGTCGCCGCCCTGGTCTACCTGCTCGACGTTCGGCCGGTCCTGCGCAGCATGCAGCAGCGCTGAACCGGCTCGCTCGCGTCACAGCTGCGGTGCCCTTCGTTCCTGGTCCGGACGGTCCCATCGAGTGCCTGGTCGTGGGCGCGGGTGAACCGGTCACAGTGTTCGCGCACGGGCTGGCGGGCTCGATCGACGAGACCCGCCCCTTCGGTTCCGGCGTCGTCGGCGCCAAGGTCTTCGTGCACTTTCGCGGCCACGGTGCATCGGCGTCCAGCGACGCACCGTGGACCTACGACGCCGTCGCGGACGAACTGCTGGCCGTCGTCACGGCGTACGGCGCCTCGCGCGGGCTCGGGGTGTCGCTCGGTGCCGGCGCCCTGCTCCGGCTGTGCAGCCGCCGCCCGGAGCTCTTCGAGAAGCTCGTGCTCGTGCTGCCGGCCACCGTGGACAGACCCCGCCACGACCCCGCCGCCGTCCGGTTGCGGGTGCAGAGCGAGCACGCCCGGGCCGGCGATCTCGTGACCCTCGCCGATCTGCTGGTCACCGACCTGCCGGTGCAGCTGCGCGAGCAAGCCGACGTACGTGCGTGGGCGCGGCGTCAGGCGCGTCGTCTCGCAGTGCCGACCGTGGCTCGTGCCCTGCGCGAGCTACCAGACCTGTACCCGGTCGACAGGCCCGAGACGTTGTGCGCCGTGGCCGCGCCCGCGCTGGTGATCGGCCAAGAGGACGACGCCGCTCATCCAGCATCGGTGGCACGCGAGCTGGCCAGGCTGTTGCCGGCCGCGGAGCTGAAGATCTTCGACGGTGGTGGCCTGATGTGGCTGCACCGCGCCGAGCTACGACGCACGGTGTCGTCGTTCCTCAACGCCACCTGAGACCGAGACCGGCGCGGTGCACCCAGACGGCGCAGGATGGGCACATGGATCTGACCGTGGTGCGAGGTGACATCACCCAGCAGCAGGTCGACGCCGTCGTCAACGCGGCCAACCGCGGCATGCGTGGAGGCGGCGGAGTCGACGGGGCGATCCACCGCGCGGGCGGGCCGACCGTCCTGGACGATTGCATCGCGCGGTTCCCGAACGGGCTCGCCACCGGGGATGCGGGCTGGACGACGGCGGGGCAGATGTCGGCGCGCTGGGTGATCCACGTGGTCGGGCCCAACTATGCCGCCGGGCAACGCGATCGTGCGTTGCTCACGTCGTGTTATGCGCGAGCGCTTGCGCTGGCGGACGAGCTCGGCGCCTCTTCCCTGGCCTTTCCGCTGGTGTCGGCCGGGATCTACGGATGGCCGGTGGCCGACGCGGCTGCTGCGGCGGTCGTCACGCTGCGCGCTACGGGCACGAACGTGGACCAGGTGCGCATGGTGGCGTTCGGCGATGCGGCGTACGACGCCCTCACCCGGGCGATGTTCTGACGTCGGGCCGCTCGTCAACGACTCGTGGTGCGCCAGGACTCGAGGTGTCTCAGGCAAACCGTCTGCTTCCGCGGTAGATCTGCTAGGTAGAGAAGCCGTTTGCCTTCTCTGCATAGCAAACGGGGTCGGTAGCGGAGCAGGGCAGGGCAGGGCAGGTCAGGGCAGGTCAAGGCAGGTCAGGTGCGGCGGGCGCGAGCGGCGCTGCGGGCGCGCACGGTCTGGTCGAGCACGACCTTGCGGATACGCACCGCGTCGGGCGTCACCTCGACGCATTCGTCCTCGCGGCAGAACTCCAACGACTGCTCCAGCGACAACCGCCTAGACGGAACCAGCTTCTCGAACTCGTCGGCGTTCGACCGGACGTTCGTCATCTTCTTCTCCTTGGTGACGTTGACGTCCATGTCGTCGGCGCGGGAGTTCTCGCCGATGATCATGCCTTCGTACACCTCGGTGGCCGGCTCGACGAACAGCGTGCCGCGCTCTTGCAGGTTGGTCATCGCGTACGACGTCGCAGCGCCGGTCCGGTCGGACACGAGCGAGCCGCTCGAGCGGGTCCGCAGCTCACCGGCCCATGGCTCGTACCCGTCGAAGACGTGGTGCGCGATCCCGGTGCCACGCGTGTCGGTGAGGAACTCGGTGCGGAAGCCGATCAGGCCCCGCGCGGGCACGAGGAACTCCATCCGAACCCAGCCGGTGCCGTGGTTGATCATCTGCTCCATTCGCCCTCGCCGGACGGCGAGCAGCTGGGTCACCGTGCCTAGGTACTCCTCGGGACAGTCGATGGTGAGCCGCTCGACGGGCTCGTGCAGCTTGCCGTCGATCTCCTGCGTGACCACCTGAGGCTTGCCGACGGTGAGCTCGAAACCCTCGCGTCGCATCTGCTCGACCAAGATGGCGAGCGCGAGCTCACCGCGTCCCTGCACCTCCCAGGTGTCGGGTCGCTCGGTCGGCAGTACCCGGATCGATACGTTTCCGATCAACTCGCGGTCGAGGCGTTCCTTCACCAAGCGGGCGGTGACTTTCGTTCCCTTGGCGCGACCGGCAAGCGGTGACGTGTTGGTGCCGATCGTCATCGAGATCGCCGGCTCGTCGACGGTGATGAGTGGTAGCGCGACGGGGTTCTCGGGGTCGGCGAGCGTCTCGCCGATGTTGATCTCCGGGATCCCGGCGACCGCCACGATGTCGCCCGGGCCGGCAGACTCGCCCGGTACCCGCTCCAACGCCTTGGTGACCAGCAGTTCGGTGATCTTGACGTTTCGCCGGGAGCCGTCGCGCTTCAGCCAGGCGACATTCTGTCCCTTGCGGAGGGTCCCTTGGTGCACGCGGCACAGCGCCAGCCGGCCGAGGAACAAGGAGGCGTCGAGGTTGGTCACGTGGGCCTGGAGAGGGGCGCCCTCGGTGTACGTCGGTGCGGGCACGGTCTCGAGGATGGTGCGGAACAACGCCTCGAGGTCGGCGCCGTCGGCCATGCCTCCATCGGCGGGCTGCTCCATCGACGCACGCCCGGCCTTCGCCGAGGCGTACACGACGGGAAAGTTGAGTGATTCCTGGTCGTGCGTGTCGTCGAGCAGGTCCAGGAACAGCTCGTACGTCTCCTCGACGACCTCGCTGATCCGTGCGTCCGGGCGGTCCACCTTGTTGACGACGAGCACCACCGGAAGCTTGGCCGAGAGTGCTTTGCGCAGCACGAACCGGGTCTGGGGTAGCGGGCCTTCCGAGGCGTCGACCAGCAGCACGACCCCGTCGACCATCGACAAGCCGCGTTCCACCTCTCCGCCGAAGTCGGCGTGACCGGGAGTGTCGATGATGTTGATCGTCACCGGCCCGTCGACAGCGGCCGGACCGGCGTACCTGACCGCGGTGTTCTTGGCCAGGATGGTGATGCCCTTTTCCCGCTCGAGGTCACCGGAGTCCATCGCACGCTCGTCGACGTGCTGGTGCTCGCCGAACGCGCCGGACTGCCAGAGCATGGCGTCGACGAGGGTGGTCTTTCCATGGTCGACGTGGGCCACGATGGCGACGTTGCGCAGCTCGTGACGACGAGCGCTCGGCTGGAGCTGGGCAGCAGGCATGGCAGATCATGGTCCTCGAGGAAGGTGACGACCGCGCGACAGGCGGGTCGGGGCAGTCTATCGAGACCACACCCACAGGCTCCGGGTAGGAGCCCTCCCTCTCAGTTTCCCGGAATGGTGACGAGGAAGCCGTCCCCAGGAAGTGTTTGCGCCGAGCAAGCTCCGGTGACGACGTCGCACGCAACCAGAGTCGCCGTGAAGGAGACATCCGTGTCGGTGGCATCGCGGTTATCGAGGTAGAGCAAGGCCACCGTAGCGTCGTCGACCCAGCTCACCTGCCACACGTCGCCAGGAACATCCCCGGCTGACGAGACGTCGAGCGCCACGGACGCTCCGGTTGCCGTGTTCACCACCGCCGGGTGACCGGAGAAGACCTGGCCCCGGGCGGTCGCGAACAGGCTGCCGGTCGCGTTGAGCTCGGAACGCATCACGCCCTCGTACGAACCGGCCTCGGCCGGGGTGACCACGCTGCCGTCGGGTCGCACGAACGTGAGTTTGCCCTTGCTCCGTTCGGCACGGACACCGTTGGCCACGTCGACGAGGCGGGCGGGCGTGGCTCCGGTCGACTCCGGGCCGGCGTCGCTGGCCCAGCGGTATACCCAGACCTCCTTGTTCTGCGCGAAGTACACCTCACCCTCGGACACCGACAGCACCGGTGTGTATCCGAAGAAGATGATGTTGTCCTCGGGTCTGAGGGCCACGTCGACGTCGGCCCGGCCCAGCTCTTCGCCTGCAGACACGTCGTACACCACGAGCGAACCCTGGCCCTGCCGCGCCTCGAACCAGGCGACGATGCCCGAGTCGGGATCACCCACCGGGGCCGCCTGCGTGTGGCGGCCGAGCCGCACGAGGTCACCGCCCGTGTCCGGCCGGAAGTACACCTGCCCGCGGTGGGGGTCGGTCGAGAAGACGACCCCACCCCGGACCCGGGTCAACCCGAAGATCGGCACGTCCAGTTCACGCTCGACGTGGACGACATCCCCACGCACGTGGAGGGCCGTACCGTCGCTCCACACCAGGTCGACGACGTCCGGACCGGCGGGTTGCGGCGTTCTCTGTTCGGGACCGACCAGCTGACCGATCCCGACAGCCACACCCACGCATCCCGCGACGGCGGCCGCGGCGGCGAGCAGGCGTACGTTGCGCGCTCGGCGTACTCGCCGCTGCACCGCCTCGGTCGCGGGGGCAGGTGCGACGACGTACTCGGCGACGTCTCGAGCCGCATCACGCAGCCGTTGGTCGAGATCCATCAGGCACCGCCTCTCGAGGAAACTTCGTTGTCGGTGTTCAGTCGTGTGGCCAGGGCGGCCCGGGCGGCACTGGCGGTGCTCTTGACCGTGCCGAGCGCGATGCCGAGCTCATCGGCGATCTCGGACTCGGACAGGTCCTCGTAGTAACGGAGCACGATGACGGCCCGCTGCCTCGGGGGAAGGTGGAGCACCGCTGCCCACAACGCCAGCGATCCCGGCAGCGACGCGTCCGGTCCCGGCGTGTGGACGGCGGGGAGGTCGAGGGTCGGCACCTCGCCCGACGACCGGCGCCGCCGCCACGACACGGTCTCGTTGACCAGCGTCTTGCGGACGTACGCACGGGGATGGTCCATGCCACGAACCCGATCCCACGCCCGGTACGCCTTGCTGAACGCGATCTGGGACAGGTCCTGACTGAGGTGATGATCGCCGGTGAGCAGGTAGGCGGTGCGGAAGATGGCTCCCCAGTTGGCTACGAAGAAGTCCTCGAAGTCCTGCTGATCTCGCTCGCGCACTTCTGCCCCCTGAGTTCCGCCTGCCCGTGATCGGCCTCTGGAGCTCAAACGCCGCAAGCAGGTCCGCAGGTTCGGTCGGCGTCTCGACAATTTCGCCGTGTGTGTCGATTCTGTCGGTGCTGGTTCGTCATAGTCATAAGGATGGCCCGAGCGACACACACGAGGAGACGATATGACCACCTACATGTTCATGCTGTTCGACGACGAGTCCTGGTTCGACGACGTGACGCCGGAGAAGTGGGCGTCTGCGATGGAGCTGCACGGGAATTTCGCCGAGGCCGTCGAGGCCGCCGGCGCGCGCATCGTCGAGGGCCAGGCCCTGAACCGCACGTCGACGGCAACCCTGGTGCGCAACGACTGGGACAACCTGGAGGCCAAGCCGGTCGTGACCGACGGACCGTTCATCGAGACCAAGGAGGCGCTCGGGGGCTACTACGTCATCGACTGCCGTGATGTCGACCAGGCCATCGAGCTCGCCGGTATCTGCCCGTCGGGCACCATCGAGCTGCGGCCCATCCTCGACACGAGCGGTAGCGGTGTCGCTGAGGGGAACTGATGCCGCTGTACCTGCTGTCGTTGGTGGGCGACGAGGACTGGTACACGCCGACAGCGGTGGAGATCCGGCCCGTGCTCGACCTGAGCCAACCGCCGGGCTGACGATGCCCGACGCCCGTACCGTCGCCGCTGCTGTGGAGACGGCGCACCACGACCACTGGTCTGCCGTGCTGGCGGCCACGGTACGGCTCACCCGCGACCTCGACCTCGCCGAGGACTGCGCGCAGGACGCCTTCGTTCGGGCGTTGCGGACCTGGCCGGACGGGACGCCGGACAACCCGGTCGGCTGGCTCACCACGGTGGCGCGCCGGGTGGCACTGGACCGGTTGCGACGCGAAGAGACGCTGCGGCGCAAGCTTCCGCTGTTGTTGGTGGAGGACGTCGCCGAGCGAGTGGGTACGACGCAGAGCGACCCGTTGCGGCTGGTCTTCACCTGCTGTCACCCGGCGCTGTCGCGGGACGCACAACTGCCCTTGACCTTGCGCCTGATGTTGGGCCTGACGGTGCCCGAGATCGCCGGCGTGCTGCTGGTCAAGGAAGCCACCGTCGCGGCCAGGATCACCCGCGCCAAGCAGAAGATCGCCACCGCGGGTGTTCCCTTCCGCCTGCCTGCCGATGCGGAGCTCCCGGATCGGTTGGACACCGTCCTCACCGTCGTCCATCTGGCCTATACGGCCGGGCACGCCAGCGGAGGGGAGGAACTGGTCCGGGCGGATCTGACGGGGCGCGCGGTCCGGCTCGCGGGGCTCCTGGTCAATGCCCTGCCGGACGAGCCGGAGGCACACGGGCTGCTGGGGCTGCTGCTGCTCACCGAGGCGCGGGGTCCGGCTCGGTTCGGCAGCGAGGGAGAGCTGGTGCTGTTGGCCGACCAGGACCGCTCGCGTTGGGACCAGGCGTTGATGCACGAAGGTCTCGAGCGGGTCACGGAGTCGCTCAAGTCGGGAGACGGGCGGTTCGTGCTCCAGGCCGCCATCGCCGGCCTGCACACCTCGGCACCCTCGTGGGGCGCCACCGACTGGCGTCAGGTCGGACGCATGTACGACGCCCTGATGGCGCGCTGGCCTACGCCGGTCGTCGCGCTCAACCGACTGGCCGCTCGTAGTCTCGAGCCCGGCGCGGACCTCGTCCAGGTGCTGGCGGACCTGCGCGCGTTGCGTGCCGAACCGATCCTCGCGACGTACGCCTATCTGCCCGCGACGATCGCCGACGTTCTCAGCCGGCTGGGGCGCGGTAGTGAAGCAGCCGCGACGTACGACCAGGCTCTGGCTCTGACCACCAATGGCACCGAGCGCCGCTTTCTTGCCCGCCGCCGCGCCTGCCTCTAACGGGGGAAACCGGCGAAGAGCGTCCTGACGGGTCAGCCAAGTGGGAGCAACCTGCAGGGAAGTTGTCGACCTCGGCGACATCCGTACAACCGCCCGGTTTGGCCTCGCAGGCCACCAAGGTTGCCGGAATGACCGTGGCCTGCCCGTCGTCCTCGGAGGTGTCCGGCACGATGACGAACAACGTGTCGGGAGACGCATGCCCGCTGCAGGGCTGACAGGTCGATCAAGAGTTTGGCAACAAGGGGATGCGCGAAGTGTCGCCGGCTTGGATCGGAAGGCTCTGGACGTAACTTTTCTCTTCGCGACAGGTGCCCGTCGCGGCGGTGCATGAGAGCAGCAATCCACGCGCCGAGTCGATGTACTGGCCGCCGACGGTGGCCGACTCATGGTCAGGATCATCAGCGTTTCGCCGAAGGCCCAGCTGAACCCGTCAGCTGACTGTCGTGGGTCAAGTGAAACCGGCCTGACCCTGCCTGTCCCCGTGTCCACCAAGACCGGGCGCCGGTCGACGGACCCTGCGAAGTAGTTGCCGTCGGCGCTGAGGCTGCCGCTCGGATCAAGCCGCTCGAGTGCCACCACGGGTCTTCCGCCGTCCCGGCCGAACAACGTGAGGTCGCCGTCGGTGCGAGCGGTCACGCCGGCTGCGACGTCCAGGATCTGCATCCGGTCGCGGACGACGCGCGGGGCTTCGTCGCGTTCCCAGGCGAACCGGAACAGGTGGAGAGGACCGTGGAGGTACACGACGCCGTCGGTGACCGCCGCGATGGCCTCGAACTCGGAGCCGGAGTAGGGGTCCCCTGCGCTTACCGGTTGCTCGACGGTAACTCTCGCCAGCTCTCGCTCAGCCTCGACGTCATACACGACGAGCTCCCGGCTCCCGGCGCCGGCCTCGTCGAACCACGCGGCGACCGACGACTTGGGGTCGCCGGTCACACCGAAGCTGGTGGTGCCGATCCGGCGTGCGGCCTCGCCCGGTGCTTGGGAGAAGACGACCCCTTCGCGATCCGCGTAGACGACCCCGGCGTGGGTCAGCGTGGGACCCTCCCACGACGTCGTCCCCGACGCCAGGAAGGTATCGCCGACCAGGACGCCGTCTGTCGTGCCCCACACCGGTTGTGATCCCATGATCGCCGGAGCGGTCGGGGTGGGTTGGTCGGCGGGCTCTCGTCCACTCTCTGCTGAGAGTTCCACCGCCACCACGCTGCCGATGGCGATCGCCGTGGCCGCGGCCACGGCGACCAGCGCCTGCATACCTCGCGTCAGACGCCACCAGGTGACACGGGTGACATGCCGGTCAAGACTCTCGGTGGACTTTGTGATGGGCCGCCTGGGCGCGCGGTCGGATTACCAACAGGTCGATGTTGACGTGCGAGGGGCGGGTGGCGACCCACGTCACGGCGTCCGCGACGTCTGCGGCCGTCAGCGGGTCGGGGACACCGGCGTACACGGCTTGGCGTTTGCCCTCGTCACCGCCGAACCGCACCAGTCCGAACTCCTCCGTCTCGACCATCCCGGGCGCGATCTCGGTAATGCGCACGGGCTTGCCGACCAGCTCCAGCCGCAGCGTCTCGGTTATGACCTTGACCCCGTGCTTGGCGGCCGTGTAACCGCCGCCGCCCTCGTACGCGACTCGGCCCGCGGTCGAGCCCATGTTGACCAGGACGCCGTCACCGCTGGCCAGCAAGGCGGGCAGCAGCGCCTGGGTCACCTGCAGGGTGCCGATGACGTTGACGTCGTACATCCGCCGCCAGTCGTCGACCTTGCCGTCGGCCACCTCGTCGGCACCGAACGCTCCGCCGGCGTTGTTGACCAAGACGTCGAGCCGATCTCCGACGGTCTCGGCCAAGCCGCGCACGGCGTCTGCGTCGGTCACGTCGCACGGCACGGCCGTGCCGCCGATGTCTGCGGCCAGGTCCTCGATCCGGTCGTTACGTCGGGCCGCGCAGATGACACGGAAGCCGGCCGCCGCCAGCGCTCGCGCCGTGGCGGCGCCGATCCCGCTGCTCGCTCCGGTCACCACGGCGGTCCGGTACTGGGGGCCCATCGCCCCATTGTCGCGTGGCGCACGCGCTCCGGCGTTGGCGGGGGCGGAGGAAATACATGGGACTTGAACGCGTTGTATGTTTCCGGAGGTGGGCCGATGGGCAAGCGTCCCGGCACGACTGACGATGGGGCCGTCGTGCGGGTGGAGCGACTGACGCGACCCCTGAGACGGGTCGCCATGATCAGCGTCCACACGTCGCCGCTGGACCAGCCGGGCACCGGCGATGCCGGGGGCATGAACGTCTACATCGTCGCCCTGGCTCGTCAGCTCGCTGCCCAGGGCATCGCCGTCGACATCTTCACCCGAGCCACCTCGGGAAGTCTCCCGCCGGTGCTGGAGCTGGCGCCCGGCGTCATCGTTCGCCACGTCGTGGCGGGGCCGCTCGAGGGGCTGACCAAGACCGAGCTGCCGGGACAGCTGTGCACGTTCGCGCGCGACGTGTTGCGGACCGAGGCGTCATACGCCCCCGGCTACTACGACGTCATCCATTCGCACTACTGGCTGTCGGGGCAGGTCGGCGCGCTGGCACGGGACCGCTGGGGTGTGCCGCTTGTGCACTCGATGCACACCATGGCCAAGGTCAAGAACGCCTTGCTCGCCGCCGGTGACACGCCGGAGCCGACAGCACGTGTGATCGGTGAGGAGCAGGTCGTCGACGCAGCCGATCTGGTGATCGCGAACACGGCGGCCGAAGCCACCCAGCTCACCGAGCTGTACGCCGCTGAGTCACGGCGGGTTCGGGTCATCAGTCCGGGTGTCGACCTCGACGTGTTCAGACCCGGTGACAAGCAGCAGTCTCGGCAACGACTCGGTCTCAGCGCGGAGGCCTTGGTGGCGATGTTCGTCGGACGCATCCAGCCGCTGAAAGCACCCGATCTGGTGATCGAGGCCGCCGCCGAGCTGCTGGCCAGGCGGCCGGAGCTGCGGTCTGGACTGGTCGTGCCGGTCGTCGGCGGACCGTCCGGTTCCGGGCTCGACTCACCGCACGGCTTGGTGGACCAAGCGAGGCGCCTGGACGTCGACGACGTGGTTCGCTTCGTCGCCCCGCTCGGTCAGGAGGCGCTGGTCGACTACTACCGCGCGGCCGACTGGGTGTGTGTTCCGTCGTTCAACGAGAGTTTCGGACTGGTGGCGATCGAGGCGCAGGCGTGTGGGACGCCCGTCGTCGCGGCTGACGTCGGTGGGCTCTCGACTGCGGTGGCCGATGACATCAGCGGCTTGCTGATCTCCGGGCACGATCCGCACGACTTCGCCACCGCCTTCGAGAAGCTCGCTCTGGACGAGGGTCTACGTGAGCGCCTCGGTCGCGGAGGCATCGACCATGCCCAGGGTTTCAGCTGGGAGCGCACGGCGCGCCAGACGTTGGCGGCGTACCACGATGCCTCCGCCCTGATGACCGCCGAGCCGGTGGCGATGGCCGAGTGAGCGACACCTCGGCCGCCGACCACAGTCAGGTCGTCGCGACGGTACGGGCCGCCCTCACAGACACAGAGCTCGACGTGAGCGAGCCCCGCGAGGGGGTTTTTGCGTTCGACCTGCCGGGAGAGCGCAAACTTGCGACTCCGTGTCAGCTGGTCGTGGGGGAGCACGCGCTCGGCGTGCATGCGTTCGTGTGCCGAAACCCTGACGAGAATCATGCAGCCGTCTACCGCTGGCTGCTGGGCCGAAACCTCAAGATGTTCGGGGTGGCCTTCGCGATCGACCACAGCGGCGACATCTACCTCGACGGGCGACTCCCGCTCGGCGTGGTCGATGCGGGCGAGATCGACCGGTTGCTCGGGTCGGTGCTGACGTACGCCGACGAGTCCTTCAACACGATCCTGGAACTCGGGTTCGCCACATCGATCCGGCGCGAGTGGGCGTGGCGGGTCAGGCGCGGCGAGTCCACCCGCAACCTCGACGCGTTCCGCCACTTCCTGGACCGTTGACCGTCGGGCTCAACGGAGCGGTGTCAAGACCACTGATCCGGGTCCGGCCACCACGACGTGTCGGTCGGGCACGGACCCCCAGCGGCCGTCGTCCAGATCCCACGGCTCGGAACTGACGACGACAACACCCGGAGCCCCGCCGCGAAGCCGATGGCGTACCAGCGCCCACAGGAGCGCGGAATCGGTTGGTGCGTCCAACGTGACCAGGTCCTCGATCGGCAGTCCGCGTGCAAGGTCGGCGACACTTTCCGGCCAGCCGGCAACGATCCCGTTGTGACTGAACATCCAACGGCCACTGCGCCGGGCCCGAGTCACCACGGTGCCAGGCGACCCCGAACCCGTCGGCGTTGATCGTTCCGCCGCCGCGCATGTCGGTGGGTGCCCACGCCTGATGGTGCCGCGCGTGGGGCGGGTCGAGCAGCCGCTCGCCAGGCTGACCGGCGGGCCCAGGTACGCCACGTGCCGGCACCTGCTCAGCCGGCCTGGCGTCGTACAACGGGGAGCGAGAAGGTCGCGTGTGCGAAGGGACATCGTGCTCCTCGGGACGGGCGCTCCGGGCTCGGCGCACAGCGCTGGCGGACGTGTCCACCATCACCCCGTTTCGGGTTGGGTGCCGCCGACCTCCTCCGTAGTATGTAAGAGGTAACAAACAAGAACGCACCTTACGCATCGTGTGGCCTCCAGGCCGCCAATCCGCCCGGTGAACCGGGCCAGAACTCGGAGGAAGACCATGATCACCGCCCCGGACGTCGCACGCGAGATCGGCGTGGCCAGGCGAGCCGAAGCACGGGAGTCGGTCCTCCTTGCGGCCGCGCGACTCGGGAACCGCGAGCGCAAGCTGCGCGCACGTCGTCAGCGCCTGGACAACCATCTCATCGCGCAGCGCATCGCCTGACCACGGCTCCGCCACGACCGCGGCAACACTTGGGCGGGACGCGCCAGCCGGTAGTTCTGCAGCTCAATGACGGGTGCTGATCAGCTGGGTTCCCAGCACGCTGAGCAGGGACAGGGCCGAAGCCTCAGGACTGCCAGGAGCCGCCGTGTAGACCACGACGGACTGGTCCACCTCCGGCACCAGCAGGGAGTCGCAGTCGAGGGTGAGGCTTCCGAGCTCAGGGTGAACGATCGTCTTGCGATGACTGCGCCAGCGCGCTGACCGCCCTTCAGCCCACAGGGCCTCGAAGCGTGGGCTCGCGTGCCGGAGTCGGCCGATCAGCCGACGCAGCCCGGGGTCATCGGGGTAGCGAGCCTTGGCCGCCCGCAGGCTCGACACCGACTGGACCTCGGTCAGCTCCGACTCCTCCTGCGTCAGCGAGACACGGTTGCCAGTGCCGAGGAAGCGTTGCCAGACGATGTTGCGCTCTCCCGGCGGCCAGGCGCTGAAATCGCCGAGGAGGGCTGCCGCAGCGGGAGTCCAGGCGATGACGTCGCCCTTGGCGTCGAGCACCAGGGCCGGGACATCCGCCACCCGGTCCAGCACTCGCTGCACTCCTGGGCGCACCACTGAAGTGATCCGGCCAGGGTGCGGCGGCGCGGTCCCTGCCAGCAGAAACAGCGTGTCTCGCTCGGCGTCGTCGAGACGCAGCGCGCGGGCCAGCGCCGAAAGCACCGACTCGGACGGGTGGGGGCCGCGTCCCTGCTCGAGTCTGACGACGTAGTCGACGCTGACGCCGGCAAGCTGGGCGACCTCCTCGCGACGGAGGCCCGGCACCCGGCGACGTACTCCGTGGGGAAGCCCGACGTCCTCAGGACGGATCCGCAGGCGTGCCGTCCGGAGCACCGTCGCCAACTCGTCCCGGTCCATACGCCTAGCCTGCCTGTTGCCCGAGCGGAACGACAGCAGGGCGGGTAGGACCGCTGGTCCCAGGTACGTCCGGTCCTGGTGGGCACCCGACCGGATGGCGAGGCTTGCTGCATGACCAACAACGGGATCACATCGACGGACACGACCATCGCTCTCGTCACGGGAGCCAACAAGGGATTGGGACGAGAGACCGTACGACGACTCGCACAGCTCGGCTGGACGGTGCTGCTCGCTGCGCGTGATCAAGACCTGGGGATTGCCGCGGCGTCCGAGCTCGCGTCAGAGGGCGACGTGCGCCCCGTGGTGGTCGACGTGACCGACCAGGCCAGCGTCGACGCAGCTCGGAACCGAGTCCGCGACCAGTTCGGTCGCCTGGACGTCCTCGTCAACAACGCCGGGATCGCCGGGTCACGGCTGCCGGTGGAGGAGACCGGTGCCGCGGACTTCTTGGCCTGCTTCGGCGTCAACGTGCTCGGCCCGGTCCGGATGACGCAGGCGTTCCTGCCGCTGCTGCGTGCGTCGTCACATCCGTGCGTCGTCATGGTGTCGAGCGGTATGGGTTCGCTCGCGGTCACCTCGGACCCGAACCGGATCGAGTCGACCATCCACGGCCTGGTGTATCCGTCATCCAAGTCCGCTTTGAATATGATCATGTCCCAGTACGCCCGCGCACTTCCTGACATCCAGATCAACGCTGCGGACCCCGGTTACACGGCCACCGACCTCAACGGACACAGCGGGTTTCAGAGCGTGCACGAAGGCACGGACGCGATCGTCACGCTCGCGACCGCAGGCCAGGACGGTCCGACAGGCGGCTTCTACGACCGTGCGGGCGCCGTTCCCTGGTGAGGACGCCGCTTCAGCGACCTTGGTTGGCCACGGCTTCGATCGCCTCGGCGGCCGCGTCGGGATCCAGATACTCGCCGCCGGTCACCGTCGGGCGCATCTGGTCATCGAGCTCGTACAGCAACGGGATCCCGGTCGGGATGTTCAGTCCCACCACGGCTTTCTCGGACATGTCGTCGAGGTGCTTCACCAACGCACGCAGCGAGTTGCCGTGAGCGCCCACCAGCACGGTGGCCCCCGTACGCAGGTCCGGCACGATCGCGTCGTACCAGTACGGCAGCATCCGATCGACCACGTCGGCGAGGCACTCGGTCCTTGGCCTGACCTCGTCGGGCAGGTCGGCGTAGCGCGGGTCGGCGTACTGGCTGAATTCGTCGTCGTCGGCGATCCGGGGCGGTGGGGTGTCGTACGAGCGCCGCCAGAGCATGAACTGTTCCTCGCCGTACTCCGCGAGCGTGGCCTTCTTGTCCTTGCCCTGCAGGGCGCCGTAGTGACGCTCGTTGAGCCGCCATGAGCGCCGGACCGGGATCCAATGCCGGTCGATCGCGTCGAGACACAACTCAGCCGTCTGGATCGCACGACGCAGTACCGACGTGTGGAGAAGATCCGGTGTGAGGCCCCGCTCCGTGAGCAGGGCGCCGCCGCGGACTGCCTCGTCGCGGCCCTTGTCGGTCAGCGCGACGTCGACCCATCCGGTGAACAGGTTCTTGGCGTTCCAGTCACTCTCGCCGTGGCGCAGCAAGACGAGTCGGTACGGCGCGCTTCCCATCACCGCAGACTAGTGCTCTGTCACACAGCGGCTGGATGTTGCCCGGTCACCAAGAAAACGATCCGGCGGGCCATGGACACGGCGTGGTCACCCACTCGTTCGTAATACCGGCCGAGCAGGGCGAGATCGATCGCCGGCTCGACGCCACTGGCCCAGTCGTCGCTGAGGAGCGTCCGGAACATCGAGCGACGCAGCCGGTCCATTTCGTCGTCGGCGGCCTCGAGCTCGCGAGCTGCCTGGACGTCGTGCGTGGCCACGATCTCCGCGGCCGCAGCGATCATCTCGTCGGCCGTTCGGGCCATCTGCTGGATCGTCGGCACGAGGACGGCCGGCACGGCCTGCGTTGGGTACCGCAGCCGAGCGACCTTCGCGACGTGCACGGCCAGGTCCCCCATGCGCTCGAGGTCGGCCACCATACGAAGTGAGGCGACCAGCATCCGCAGGTCAGTCGCCACAGGCGCCTGGCGGGCGAGGATGTCGAAACTTTCCTCTTCGATCCGCTCGCGCGCCTCGTCGATCGCGAGGTCACCGGCGATGACGCTCTCGGCTGCCTGAGAATCCGCCTCGAGAAGGGCTCGGGTCGCCGCGGCCAGGGCCGCGCGGACACCGCCCGCCATCTCCACGAGCTCGGTCAGGACACGGCCGAGCTGCTGTTGGTACTGGTTACGCATGAGGACGACCGTAGACCGCCCGGGTGAAGGGAAGGCGAAGCGCGGTGAACGCAGCATGAACAGTGGCGAAAACCCCGCTGGTCAGCGGCACGCGAACGCCTCTCATGCGAAGTCGGGATGCGTACGATCGTAGACGTGGACTCGTCGACCGCCGCCCTGGTGGGCGCAGCGATCGGTGCCGTGTTCGGCGCCGTGACGATTCTTGCGTTCCGCATCAGCGAACGCGACCAGGGCCGTTCGACGCCTCCTCCGCCGGTGGAGCCGGCGGTGCCGGCGGGCGTCGCTGCGGTCTTGTCGGTCCTCCGGTCGTCGGCGGTGGTGCTCGGGTCCGACGACCGGGTGCTCAAGGCCAGTGCGCCCGCCACCTTGATGGGCCTGGTCCGCGGCCCGGATCTCGCCATCGGCGAGTTGATCGACCTGGTCCGGCAGGTACGTCGGGACGGGCAGATCCGCGAGGTCGACCTGGTGCTAAGTCCCGGCCGCGGGCGCGCTCTGCATGTGGCCGCGCGGGTGGCGCCGCTCGGGAGTCGGTTGATGCTCGTCCTTGTCGAGGACCGCACGCACGAACGTCGGGTAGAGGCCATTCGCCGCGACTTCGTCGCCAACGTGAGCCATGAGCTCAAGACCCCGGTCGGGGCGCTGACGCTGCTCGCGGAAGCGATCGGCGAGGCGGCCGACGATCCCGAAGCGGTAGCGCGGTTCGCGCAGCGGATGGGGACGGAGTCGGCGCGCCTGACCCGGCTCGTGCAGCAGATCATCGAGCTGTCCCGGCTGCAGGGCGACGACCCGCTGGAGAACGCCACCCCGGTCACCCTGGACAGCATCGTCGAGCGGGCTCTGGACCGCGTGCGGGTGGACGCCGAGATCAAGCAGGTGGAGCTTCAGTTCGTCGGCGGCGAAGGGCTGACAGTGTTGGGCAACCAGGAAGAGCTCGTCGTCGCCCTCGGGAACTTGATCGAGAATGCCGTGGTCTACAGCGACGCCGGCACCCGCGTCACCGTGACGGCTCGTAACGCTGAGGGCCGGGTAGACCTCGTCGTGACCGACCAAGGTGTCGGCATTCCGAGTGACGAGATCGATCGCATCTTCGAGCGCTTCTACCGCGTCGACCCGGCCCGAGCTCGCGCCACCGGCGGGACAGGTCTCGGGCTGTCGATCGTGAAACACGTCGCGGCCACGCACGGCGGCGACGTCAGCGTGTGGAGCGTCGAAGGCGAAGGATCGACCTTCACCCTCAGCCTGCCGGAGGTGCCGCAGGCGGCGACCCCTGCTGCGGACGTGGACCGGCTGACCGCTGCGCCCGACGCTCAACACACCGGGGACCTGATCTCGGCACCGACGACACCGGCCCCGCCGTCCCCTTCGCCCCTCGTCTCTCGGCGCCCGGCTTCGATCGGCGCTGACCCCACCCTCACCCGTAAGGATGTCTCGTGACCCGTGTGCTCGTCGTCGAGGACGAAGAGAGTTACAGCGACGCCCTCGCCTACATGCTGCGCAAGGAGGGTTTCGACGTCTCGGTCGCCGGGACCGGCCCAGCCGCGCTCGATGACTTCGCCCGCAACGGCGCTGACATCGTCCTGCTCGACCTGATGCTGCCCGGACTGCCCGGCACGGAAGTATGTCGGCAACTGCGGCAGGCGTCGTCGGTGCCGGTCATCATGGTGAGCGCCAAAGATGCCGAGGTCGACAAGGTGGTTGGGCTGGAGCTCGGCGCCGACGACTACGTGACCAAGCCGTACAGCCCCCGGGAGCTGGTGGCGCGGATCCGCGCCGTCCTGCGCCGTGGACAGGAGCCCGAGCTCAGCCCCGCCACGCTAGAGGCGGGCGGGGTTCGGATGGACACCGAGCGGCATGTGGTCACCGTGCAGGGTGACGAGGTCAGGCTGCCGCTGAAGGAGTTCGAGCTGCTGGAGCTGTTCTTGCGTAACACCGGGCGCGTCCTGACCCGGGGACAGCTCATCGACCGCGTCTGGGGTGCCGACTACGTGGGAGACACCAAGACGCTGGACGTCCATGTGAAGCGGCTGCGGGCCAAGATCGAGCCAGATCCCGCACACCCGCGGCATCTGGTCACGGTCCGCGGACTCGGCTACAAGTATGACGCCCCAGCGCGTGCCTGAACCTCGGGAGCAGTCACTCCAAGGGCTCGGCCGGCCCCACCGGTACGTCGGCGTACGTCGTGCCTTGGGCGACGACCGGTACCTCGACTTCGATCGGGGCAGCCACCTCGAACTGGAAGCGCAGCGTGATCAGCGCGCCCGGCTCGATGCCTGGACCGGACAGGCGCAGCGCGCCGTCGTCGGCGGTCTGCACGGACACGCCCGACGGCAAGACGATCGCCTCGGGTAGTGGCGCCGCTTCCAGCTCGTCGCCGGAGCTCGTCGTGGCGGAGAACATCTGCAGGCTGTCGTCAGCGTCGTCCTGGTTGGTGGACTGGTTGACCAGCGCGACGACGACTGTCCCGTAGCTGGCCGAGCCGCCATCCTCGGTCTCTTCCGTTCCTTCGCCCTCTTCGCCCTCGGGGGAGTCCGGAGCCACCACGAGCGCGTTCAGCGCGTAGATGTCGCCCTCGCGAACGCTGGTCCCCTCGGCGGGTTGGTACTGCTGGTTGGTCTGCGCACCGAAGTTGGCGGCGCATCCGGTCACCAGCGACACGCTGGCCAGCGCCACGAGCAGCCCACGCACCCCAGGACGCACATCGAAGACTCGATACGTCCGCCCCGAGTGGCTCACTATGCTCCGCCCTTCGTCGCGCTATCTCCGCGGGTACTCCCGGCCGTGATCCGAGACCACGTGGTCCGACCGTCGTCAGCGTATCGAACCGGACCAGAGGCGCAGCCACTGCCGCGAGTCAGGCACGAGTCCGAGGTTTTGTCAAGGGCCGATCTAGCGCCTGACCAGGCATTACGCGGAATCGAGGTGACGTACGTCATGCTACGATAGACCCCTCGAAAGGGGTAGCTAACACATGACTTTTACGGTCGGCGAAACGGTGGTGTATCCCAATCACGGGGCCGCTGTCATCGAAGATATTGAGACCCGTCAGATCAAAGGTGAGGACAAGCTCTACCTTGTCCTCCGCATCGTCGCCCAGACAGACCTCGTGGTCCGGGTACCGGCGTGCAACCTCGATCTGGTCGGTGTACGGGACGTAGTCGACGCCGCAGGACTCGAACGAGTCTTCGAGGTGCTGCGTGCCGAGCACACGGAGGAGCCGACCAACTGGTCGCGTCGGTACAAGGCAAACCTGGAGAAGCTGCACTCCGGCGACGTGATGAAGGTCGCCGAGGTCGTGCGGGACCTCTGGCGTCGTGAGCGTGAGCGTGGCCTCTCGGCCGGTGAGAAGCGCATGCTCGCCAAGGCCCGACAAATCCTCGTGTCCGAGCTCGCACTGGCCGAGCACACCAACGAGGACAAGGCCGAGACCATCCTCGACGAGGTTCTCGCCTCCTGAACCCCTGCCAAGGCCCCGCTCCGGCGGGGCCTTGGTCATGTTCGAGGCCAAACGGCTCTCTGGCACTCCCGCATGCGCCCACCGCTCTGCCTCGTTCCCGTGCTCGGTCGCGGCTCCCTCGCCTCGGCCGTCCTGCACGCGGGTCCCCTGTACGCCACCAGCGTCGCCGTGGCTCGTCAGGTCGGCCGGGTGGTGGTGGTCCAAGACGCCGTCCAGAAGCACGTCGACGCCGTACCCCTCGACGGCGCCACCTGGTTGTGTCTTCCAGATCAGGACCGCCTGTTTCGTCGTCTGCTGCGCGAACATGACGTCGTCGTCGTGCTCGATCCGCTGTGTCCGCTGGTGTCCGTAGACGTCGTACGACGAGTGATGGCGGCGGCTCGGCCAAGCGCCATGGCTGTACGTCCGGTCGTGGACACGCTCAAGGCCACCGACGGACCACGGATCGTCGCCACGGTCGACCGCAACCACCTGGCCGTCGTCACCTCACCGGTCGTTGTCCCGGCCACGGTGCTGGCAGGGGCGGCGGACCTCGCGAAACTGCTCAGTGATCCCGTATCGCTGGCCGGATGGCTGCGAGAGCAGTCGACGGTCACTCAGGTTCCGGTACCGTCCGCGACCCGGCGGGTGGAGGATTCCTCGGCGCTCGAGTTGCTGCGTGCCATCGACGCCGTCGGTCATCGGCTACACGAACGCTAGACAGTGAGAGGGCTGCTCGAGGCGCAGCAGCGCGCTAGATCCTGACGACGCGCTCGCAGTCGACCCAGCGGTCGACGCCGTCGTGGCCGTTGGTGGCCGATGGGTCGTCCTCCAGCCCGGTAACTCCACCGCTAGGACCGCTTGACCACGGTCCAGATCTCGCGGGCGATCTTGAAGGGTTGGCGCACGATCGCCGCAGGCAGTTCGCGCAGGAACGGCAGTCCGTCGCGTGCGGCTCGCCGCAGCAACCGGCCCGGTTTGCTCACCAGGCGTTGCTCGAGATCGTGCAAGTATGCCGGCAGCAGTACCCGCTGCTGGAGCTCGACGACGTGCCCGCAGTGGCTGCACCGCGTGGACTCCAGCAACCGCCCCGCATAGCGCAGGTCGTGTTCGGTGGTCAGGCCGCACTCACTGCAGGCGAAGACCCCGTGTTCCGTGGTCACGGAGACATCGCCTCCCGGCTGGTGAGGTCCCAGTGCGCTTGGGCGAGCAGGTGCTCGGCGAGGAAGAGGTCCTCGGGGAACGTGATCTTGATGTTGCGCGCAGGCCCCTCGACGCACCGGACCTCGATGTCGGTGTACTGCTCGATGCAGCTGGCCGTATCCGTACCGACGAACGCATCCCGGTCGGCCTGTTCGTACGCCGCCAGCAGCGGCTTCGCGCGAAACGCCTGCGGCGTCTGCACCGCCACGAGGCGCTGACCCGCATCCGTCGGGGAGTCTGCGTCGATAGGAATCAAGCCGGGCTGTGGACGTACCGGGATGGCCCCACCGGCACGACGTGCTGTCCTGATCACGTCCGCGAACAATGACGTTCCCGCGAGCGGACGGGCGGCGTCGTGGATCACGATCACGTCGAGCTCTCCGCGCTCGACGTGTGGAGCAAGGGCGCGCAGCGCCTGGAGTTCCGATGCGTGCCGCGTCGGTCCACCCACGATGACCTCGACGTCCAAGGCGGGCATCTCGCGAGCCAGGACACGGCGCGCCGTGGACTCCTCGGACTCGGCAACGACCAGGACTCGTCGCGTGATGGCGGCGACCGGGGCAGACCAGCGCAGGGACCAGGTAAGCACTCGCAGACCCGCGAGCGGCAGCAACACCTTGTTGGTGTCATGTCCGGCTCGCGACCCGGATCCCGCCGCAAGCAGCACGAGCGCAGCCCCCTGACGGGCGGGACCAGACGGGGCTGACATGGGCCGAGCATAGGCGCGCCGCAACCGCTCCTCGGACGCCCGGCATCTACCATCGGCAGCTCAGGCGGCGCCCACGGTCGAAGCGACCAGTGCCAAGACGTCGTCGTCCGGCGTCATGGTGTCCTGCAGTCGACGGAGCGCCACGATTGTGGAGGTTTCGTCGAGGTCGACGTCGTCGTACGTCAACAGCTTCCCGGCTTCGACTGGGCGCCGTAGGGTCGCCCCCGCCAGGACGCCGAGCGGTACCGAACGCTCGGCGCGGAATGTGTCTGAGTCATCGATCATGCCGCGCACCATGAAGCCACCCACGCCGTCGATGCGCTCGCCTGACGCGAGATCACGCTTGGCGACCGCGCCGACTTCGGCTGTCCAGTGCTCGGCGGTGAGGCTGGGACGCTCGTCCAGGACCAGCTCGCACACGGTGAGCGGCGCTTCGATGCTGGCCAGGTGGAACGGTCTGTACAGCGTGAAGTAGGGCCCGTCACCCATCTGCAGGTACGTCATCTCGTGGTTCACGTACGGGTCGTCGGTACGCACGATCACGAAGACGCCGGGCGCCACCGGACCGGTGCAGTAGTCGACGACACCAGGCTTCTCCAGCACACCGCCGTCGGACGTCAGGGCGAAGGTCTCGTGCAGGGTAGGAACGGTCGATGCCGGCCCATGCATGCCGCGGGTCGAGACGCCGAGGCCGGTCGTGTTGGCGAGTGACGCCATCTCGATCATCGCCTTGCTGCCGTCGACGAAGCTGCACAGCATCTTGGGGTTCATCTGCTTGGCGGCGGCTTGGCCCTTGAGCGTGTCCGGATTCGCGGTGACGTCGAGCGGGTTGTTCTTGCCCTTGCCTGCACACACGACCTCGAACGACAGATCCCGGGCGTAGTCGACGAGGATCTTGGCCTCGACCGGCTCATCTCCTCGGCACACCGAGTACAGCGAGCCGGTGGCATCGGACACGGCCGCCAGCAGCCGCCCGACCGTCACGTCCGACTCGACGTTGAGCGTCGCCACGTGCTTGCCGGCGAGCATCGCCTGCAGAGCGACGCGCGCACCGACGTCGGGTACGCCGGTCGCTTCCACCACGACGTCGACGGGAAGCTCCGTCAACGAGTCGGTGCCGGCGACCGCCACCGAGCCGCCGGCCTCCACCACGGCCACCTGCTCGGCGGTCGAGGCGGCCGAAGTGACGCTGACGCCGGACTGCTCGATCGCCTCGCGGGCCCGGTCGATGTCGACGTCGACGACAGCAGACAAGGTGATGCCGGGCATCCGCAACAGCTGGGCTGCGAAACCGCGTCCCATCTGGCCGGCGCCGACGAGCGCGACGCGGACGGGGCGACCGAGCTCGCGCTCCCGAGCGCGTAGGCGGCTCGAATAGCTCATGCAGAGGCTCCCGTCTCGGCGCCCGTTGGGACGCGTCGCCGGATGCGGATCGTGTCGCCGACCTTGGGCTCGACAAGGGAGCCGACGGGTACACAGACGTCGCCCGGAAGCTTGACCTGGTGGCGGCCGTCGGACTTGAGGTCCATGTGGCCGAGGTTGAGCAGGTTGTCGGCGACGACGTGGCCCACCGCGAGCACGGGGATCGTGGTGCCAGCGATCTCGATGAGGTCTCCCGGCTGAGGCCCGGACTCCTGGGCGTCGGCCTGGTGCAGCACCGAGATCGCGTGCAGCTCCTCCGGGGCTGTGTCCGCGAACAGGATCAGGATTCCCGCCGCGACGAAGGCCGGGACCTGCTCACCGATCGAGGTGACGGTGGTCTGGTAGACCACTTCGCCAGCTGTGTCGGCCGAGTCGGTCGCCGTCATGTCTCGTTGATGTCGTGAGGGCGTACGCCGGACACGAACAGCTCCTCGGTGATGAACTGCGCAAGCGGCCCGCCGGGCGACGTCGCGTGGATGTCGACCGTCAGGACCTTCTTCATGGGATAGACGCCGACTCGAGCCGTCCCGCCGCAGTCGATGACCGCCACCGCGATCTTCTCGAAGGGTGCTGAGCTCTTGAAGCCGTCGAAGGCCTCCCCACCGGTGAGGTCGGCGATCCGCTGCGCGACCGGGTGGATGCCGCCCCCCGTCACCGAGTAGATCAGCGGCTTGTCGTCGGTCGGGGTGACCGTCAACGGACCACCCCATCCGCCCTGGCCCTTGGTGATCGTGACGCTCTTGTAGTCCGACATGTGCATGCCTTTCGTCGTCGAGTTGCGGTCAGGCCCCGGCATACAGGCCGAAGCTGGCGAAGTAGGCGATCACTACGGAGATCGGTCCGGTGATGAGCCGGGAGAACAGCACCGCCGGCACGCCCACCTCGACAGTCTCCGGCTCGGCCTCTCCCAGCGCCAGGCCGACCGGGATGAAGTCGCAACCGACCTGCGGGTTGATGGCGAAGAGCGCGGGAAGCGCGTACTGCGGGTCGATGTCACCCTCGGCGATGCGGGTGCCGAGCAGCACCCCGACGATCTGGGCTATCACCGCGCCAGGGCCGAGCACGGGCGACAGGATCGGGATGGCACAGAAGATGCTGATGCCTAGCAGGCCGACCAGGCTCCCGGCGAGCGGCTCGATCAGGTGTGCCAACGCGTCACCGATCCCGGTCTTGGTGATGATGCCGACGATCACCGAGATGAAGGCCATGAACGGAAGGATGTTGCGGATGATCGTCTCGATCGTGTCGCGACCGGCCTGGTAGAAGGTGTTGACGACTCCGCCGACGCCGCGTCCCAAGGTGACCAGGACGCTGTTGAAGGAGTCGAATCCGGACTTCTTCGTGGTGGAGGTGCTCATGCGCTGGCCCCTTCCTGGGCGGTCCGACGGGCCATCAGCCGCGCGGTGATGAACTCGGTGAGGATGCCGCGCAGCAAGATCACGACCATGCCGACCAGGAGGTAGCGGATGGCCAGGTCGCCGAGCGGGAGTCCCAGCTGGGTGATGCCGGCGGCGATCCCGAGGTAGACGAACAGCTCGGCGGGGTTGGCGTGCGGAAACAACCCGGTGATCGGGTGCACGAAGCTCACCGCGGAGTCGTAGAAGGCCGGCTTGAACCGCTCGGGCAGGAAGCGTCCCATCGTGTACGCCATCGGGTTGGTGAAGAAGAACACGGCCAGCACGGGGAGCACCAGGTACCGCACCGGGTACCAGACGATGCCGGGTCTGGCGGCGGCGGCGCCGAGCTTCTCGATCCGCTCCGGACCGATCAACCGGACGAGTGCGTTGACGGCGGTGAGGAGCACGATCAGCAGGGGCAGGATGCCGGTCACCAGTGCGAGGAAGAAGTCGCCACCGGCTTGGAACAGAGCGATGAAGTACTCGGCTCCGTCGGCCAACGCGCCGAAGAAGCCACCCGGGTCCTCGACGGTGGGTTCGTCGACGGCGGTCATTGTGGCCGCGAACGCAGATGTGAACATCGGTCAGCTCCTCATGGTGGTGTCAGATCTTGCGGGGGTGTGGAGTCCGGGGCGGCGGGTGGATCGGTGGTGCGGATCAGGCCGGTTGCGCGGCGTGGCTCTGGGTGCGGCGGTTGCCTGGGGTCCCCAGCGTGTCGGCCGCCGCGCGGGCGGCTTCGCGTTGCGGCTTGGTGACCACGTCGACGGGGGACTCGCGTCGCAGCCGCGCCACGGTCAGACCTTGGAGCGCAGGGAGCGGGGTGGCCCGGCTGAACGTCGTCCAACCGGACAGGCTGATCGCGCGGACCACCCGGCCGTCCTCGTCCGCCGAGAGCGCCACGAATGCGCGACCGCCGCGGTAGCGGCGCCCACCGACGCCGACAGCGACGGTCCCGTGCCGGCGCAGCTCTCGGACCTCGCGGTTGAACGCATCGGTCTGCCGGTAGGTCATGAGCATCTGCAGGACCCAGCCGGCCACGACGGCGGTGAGCAGGATGAGCGGGGTCATGGACGTGCTCCTTCGGCTTCGAACGGGGGTGACGAGGTCGAGCTGAGGACGCCGCGGGCCAATGTCTCGTCGCAGACGAGTACGTCGATCAGACGTCCGTGCAAGGCGCCGACGACGCCCGGCACCTTGGCGCGGCCTTCGGCCACGCCCACCACGGTCGGGATAGCGGCGAGGTCTTCCAGGGTGACCGCCAGCACCCGGTCGGCAGTGGGGCCGGTGACGGCCTGCCCTTGGGCGTCGAAGTAGCGCGCGGCTATGTCGCCGACCGGCTGTTGGCTCCAGAACTGCTTCGTCTGTGCTTTGGAGAGGTCGAGGCCCGACAAGATCGCGGCGGACGACCCGTGGGTCGGCGTACCGATCCCCACGAAGGCGATGTCGGCCGTGCGAGCGGCATCGAGAGCCTGGGCGATGGACTGCTCCGCGAGCAACGCCTCACGGCCCTCCGCGCTGGCAAAAACAGCCGGTGCGTGGAGGTACCGGTACGACGCCCCGAGGCGGGACGCGAGCTCTCGCACCAGTTCCTGTCCGCTGATCTCGTTGCTGATCGACGACAGGCCGCCGACCAGCTGGACGAGGTGAGCGGCGTGGTCGCGGTCGGTCGTGGTCGACCAGACCATCGACTGCAGCGCGTGCCCCCACGACAAGGCGACCGTCATCTGTTCCTTGATGCTGTCCAGAAGCACCTGGGAGGCAAGAACGCCGACCTGGTTGCTCGCCGTTGCGGTCGCGGCCAGCGGCCGCTGGGCGACGCGAGCCTCCCGAAGGCCGAACCGTTCCTCGAGCTGGCGCTCCAACTCGCGCTCCCGTCCGGCCGGGTCGTTGATCCGGATCTCGACGATGCCCTGGCGCTGCGCCTCGGACAGCATCCGCGAGACGTTGGAGCGGCTGATGCCGACGCGCTCGGCCACCGCCTGCTGGGACAGGTTCTCGAGGTAGTAGAGCCGAGCCACCTGCAACAGGGACTTCGGGTTACGCGAGGCTGGCATCGTCACTTCCGTTCACATAGATGCACCGATGTGACAGTAGGGTGTGAGCCAGGCCACACGCAAGAGGGGCAGCCACTTTTCTCTCGACCTACGTCGTGTCAGGCGGGGATGTCGTGGAGGGCGTCGACGAGTGCCGCGAGCAGACGGGCCCCGTCGGCGCCGTCGGCAACCCGGTGGTCGACCGTCAGGCCGACCGTCACGGTCAGCGCAGTACCGAGTCCTCCGGGCACGGCAACCGGGCGTGGCGCGATCGCGCCTAGCGAGAGCACGCTCGCCTGCGGTGGCGTCACCAGGGCCTGGAAACGATCAACGCCGAGGCCGCCCAGGTTCGACACCATCCCGTTGGCCGGCCGCAGGTACGTCGCGTCGATCCGTCCGCTCTGCGCGGTAGAGACGAGACTGCGGATCTCGTGGTCCAACACGCGTGCGTCGGCCTCGTCGGGGGCGAGCAGCACCGGCGCCAACAGCCCGTCCGGGGTGTCGACGGCCAGGCCGACCGAGGGTGGGCCCGATTCGACCGGGGCGCCGGCTTCCCACCTCTGGAGCAGTGCGGGCACCTGCCGCAATGCGGTGGCGTAGGCGCGAACGAGCACGGTCGTCCAGGACAGTCCGTTGCGGGTGGTGTTGGCTCGGTCGAGCACCAGGTCGCGCCAGAGGGTGAACTGCGGCACCGTCGCGCTTTCGACCATCTTGCCCGCGACCAGGGCTCGGATCTGGGCCGGCCGCTTCGACGTGGTGGTTCCTGCGTCCGCCGGCGTCGTAGGTCGCGGCGTGCCGGACTGGCGCTGCGGTGGTCCGGCTGCCTCGATGTCGCTGACAAGGACCAGACCGTTCGGTCCTGAGCCGGGCACGTGGGTGAGATCGAGACCGCGCTCGCGGGCCAGCGCACGAGCCCGAGGCACAGCAGGGACGGGTCCGGGCCGTTCGGGTGCCGCGGCTTGTTGCGACGCAGCGGCCTGTGACGTAGGACGCGCCGGCGGCGGTGTGTCGGCCGCTGCAGGTTGTGTGCCTGCATCGGCGACGGGCTCCGTCGAATCGTCGACAGGCGGTGCGAGCAAGTCGCCGAGACCGCCGCTGTCGTCACCTTCGAGCCAGCCGATCGGCACGCCGACATCGACCATGCCGCTGTCGACCTCGATGCTGGTGAGCACGCCGGCGCCAGGGCTCTCGACCTCCATGTCGACCTTGTCGGTGAGCACCTCACACACAACGTCGCCCTCGGCGACGGTGTCGCCGACCTGTACATGCCATTCCGAGACCTCACCCTCGGTCATGGTCATCGACATCTTGGGCATCCGGATCGGGATCCGCGCCATCAGGGATCCTTCACCAGTTCGCGGGCGGCCGTCACGATGTCGTCCACTTGCGGGACCACAGCAGTCTCGAGCGCCGGCGCGTACGGGATCGGTACGTCGAGCCCGCACAGCCGACGGATCGGCGCGAGCAGTCGGTACAGCGCGTCCGACTCGCAGATGCGAGCAGACACCTCGGCCATGAACCCGACATGGCCAGGCGCTTCTTGGACCAGCAGCGCCCGCCCGGTCTCCGACACCGATGCGAGGATCGGACCGGCATCCAGCGGGCTGAGCGTCCGCGGGTCGACTATCGTGGCCTCGATTCCTTGACCAGCAAGGGTGTCTGCCGCTTCGAGAGCACGCGAGACCATGATGCCGGTGGCGACGATGGTCAGGTCTTTGCCCTCACGACGGACGACGCTGCGGCCGAGCGGGACGCGCTCGTCGCCTTCGGGCACCGGTCCCTTCTGGCGGTACAACAGCTTGTGCTCGAGCACGATGACGGGGTTGGGGTCGTCGATCGCGGCGAGCAACAGGCCTTTCGCGTCGGCGGGGGTCGCCGGCATCACGACCTTGAGCCCCGGCACGTGGGCGAACCACGCCTCCAGACTCTGCGAGTGCTGAGCGGCCGCACCCGTGCCCGATCCCAGCGGGGCGCGGAGCACCATCGGCACGCTCAGCTCGCCACCCAGCATGAAGTGGATCTTGGCCGCCTGGTTGACGATCTGGTCCATCGCCTGACAGGTGAAGTCGCTGAACTGAATCTCGACGACCGGACGCATGCCCGCCACCGCGGCGCCGACGGCAGCACCGACGATCCCGAGCTCGGAGATCGGGGTGTCGCGCACGCGCTCACCGCCGAAACGGGCGTGCAGGTCGCCGGTGACCCCGAATGCACCGCCGTACACGCCGATGTCCTCACCGAGTATGAAGACACGCTCGTCGGCCTCCATCGCCTGCCCGAGCGCCTCGCGGATCGCCTCCGCGTAGCTGATGTCGCGTGAGCCGGCCCTTGCCGTGGTCTCGGCGGTGTCGGTGGTCATCGGGCCGCCTCGGCGAACACGGACGACGTGATGTCGTCGGCGACGGCGTCGACGGCTTGGTTGGCTGCCTGTACGGCATCGCGGACCGCCTGGGTCGCGATGTCACGGATCTCGCGCAGCTGGTCCTCGGTCAGGGTGCCGCGCTGCTGCAAGGTCTGTTCGAAGCGCACGATGGGGTCGCGCTCACGCCAGCCCGCGATCTCTTCTCTGGTGCGGTACAAGTTCTTGTCGCTCTTGCTGTGGCCCTTCCAGCGGTACGTCTCAGCCTCGATCAGGCTGGGACCCTCGCCGGAGCGGGCACGTGCCACTGCCTCGCGCATGACCGCGTCGACGGCCTCGACGTCGTTGCCGTCGATCGTCACCCCCGGCATCCCGTATGCGCTCGCCCGGTCGGCCACGTGCGGCACCGCCATCGAGAGATCTGTGGAGAACGACATGCCGTACAAGTTGTTCTCGCAGACGAAGACCACCGGTAGCCGCCAGATGGCGGCCAGGTTGAGCGCCTCGTGGAAGGCGCCCTCGTTGGTGGCCCCGTCGCCGAAGAAGCTGACGACCACGCGGTCGAGGCCCTGCATCTGTGCGGCCAGCGCGGCCCCGGCGGCAATAGGGATTCCGCCGGCCACGATCCCGTTGGCGCCGAGATTCCCGGTCGCGGTGTCGGCAATGTGCATCGACCCGCCACGCCCGCGGCAGTAGCCGGTCTCCTTGCCGAGGAGCTCGGCCATCATGCGCTCGAGCGAGGCACCCTTGGCGATGCAGTGCCCGTGCCCGCGGTGGGTCGAGGTGATCTGGTCGTCACGACGCAGGCTGAGGCAGGCACCGGTGGCGCTGGCCTCCTGACCGATGGACAGGTGCATCGTGCCGTGCATCAAGCCGCGGCCGAAAAGGTCGTCGACAGCCTCCTCGAAGCGACGGATCTTCCACATCGCGTCGAGGGCGCGACGCGAGCTCTCGAGATCGAGGCCGCTAGATGAGTCAGGGACGGGCGTCGAGGTTGTGGTCGAGCTGATGACGAAACTCCTTTGCACATATGTGCATCCATATTGCACGTTTGCCCAGTACCGTATGACGCACGTCACCGGGTGGTCAAGGACGCCACGGCAACGCGCGGACGCTTGCGAGTGCTGGGAGTGACGCTCGCGGCCTTCGCAGGCTCTCAGCGGTGCACAAGCGCAGTGGCGATGGCGGCGAGCCCCTCGCCTCGACCGGTGAGGCCAAGGCCGTCGGTCGTCGTAGCCGACAGCGACACAGGAGCGCCGCAGGCATCGGACAGCGCTCGCTCGGCCTCGTCGCGACGCGGTCCGAGCCGGGGCTGGTTACCGACCAGTTGGACCGCCACGTTGGCGATTGCAGCTCCGGTGGCCCGGACTCGGCTGGCCGTCTCGGTCAAGAGCCGCAACCCGGAGGCTCCCGCCCACTGAGGGTCCGACGTCCCGAACTGCACGCCGAGGTCGCCCAATCCGGACGCCGACAGCAAGGCGTCGCACGCCGCGTGTGCTACGACGTCGCCGTCCGAATGGCCGTCGAGACCTTGCCGTTCGTGGGGCCAGAGCAGACCGGCCACCCAGAGCGGGCGGTCTGCGACGAGCGGATGCACGTCGACCCCGATGCCGACGTACGGCGTGCCACGCTCACTCACGAGCCGCATCATGCCAGTGCCCCCGGAGAACGAGTTCGGTCGAGCGGGTCTTCGTCGCGAAAGTCCTTACGGAACGGGAACGTCAGCCGCGATCACGCTGAGATCGCGCGCCGATGAGGGACCATCGAGAGGTGCGGACATCCCGTTGGTACGGCGGTGCGCTCGGCCTGATCGCGGGCAGCAGTGCGCTCGCCACCGCCGAGCTCACCACCGGCATCCTGCATCAGCGCGCGTCTCCGCTCGTTGCCGTCGCCGAGCAGGTCATCCAGCTCACCCCAGGTCCGATCGTCGAGACCTCGATCTCGCTGGTCGGCAGCTACGACAAGCCGATCCTGGTCGCTGCTTGCCTGATCGGACTGTTCGCCGTCAGCGCGCTGGCCGGGATGCTGGCAATCCGGCGGCTGGCATGGGGCCAGGCTGTGTTCTTCGGGTTCGGTCTGCTCGCCGCCTGGTCGGTCAAGGAGTCGTTGACGGCGTCGCCATCGGCGTACCTGCCCGCGGTTCTCGGAGCGGTGGCAGGTCTGGCTGTGCTGACGGTCCTTGTCCCGCGGGCCCGAGCAGCCGCGGAGTCACCTGCGCAGGACACCGACCTGCAAGGGCGTAGCCAGCCCAACGAAGCTCGACGCCGATTCCTGGTCGTCGGTACCACGGTCGTCGCGACGGCGCTGGTCACCGGTGGCCTCGGACGGTTTCTCGCTCAGGGTCGGCAGGCCGTCGAGGCCGCGCGTCGGTCTTTGAAGCTCCCGGTGCGCTCGATGCCCACCCCGGCCGGGACTCAGCTGGAAGTCGATGGCGTGGCTTCGTGGGTCACCAGGCAGAAGGACTTCTATCGGATCGACACCGCCTTGGTCGTGCCACAGATCCTCCCCGAAGACTGGCGGCTGCGCGTCCACGGCATGGTCGACCGCGAGCTGGAGCTGACGTACGACCAGCTGCAGGAACGCGGGCTCATGCAGGCTTGGGTCACGCTGTGCTGCGTCTCGAACGAGGTCGGCGGTGGCCTGATCTCGAACGCCTCGTGGTCGGGGGTGCGGATCGCCGACATCCTCGCCGAGGCAGGTGTGCAGGACGGGGCGGATGCCGTGCGGTCGACGTCCGAGGACGGCTGGACGTGCGGAACACCCTTGCCGGCGTTGACCGACGACCGCAACGCGATGCTGGCCGTGGCGATGAACGGTGAGCCGCTGACCGTCGAGCACGGGTTCCCGGTTCGGATGGTCGTGCCCGGCCTGTACGGCTACGTGTCGGCGACCAAGTGGGTTGTCGACCTCGAAGTAACGCGATTCGACGCCTTCACGGCGTTCTGGACCGACCGAGGCTGGTCGGAGCAGGGGCCGGTCAAGACGCAGTCGCGCATCGACGTACCTCGTGCGGGCGCAGACCTGGCAGCGGGGGAGGTCGTGCTCGGGGGAGTCGCCTGGGCCCAACACACGGGCATCGCCGAGGTCGAGGTATCGGTCGACGGCGGCCCGTGGCAACAGGCCACGTTGGGGCGCGACCCGTCCATCGACAGCTGGGTGCAGTGGAAGGTCAGCTGGCAGGCGAAGAGCGGCTCCCATGACATCAGCGTCCGGGCGACCGACCGGTCGGGCTACACGCAGACGTCACGCGAGGTGGATCCGGTTCCTGACGGGGCGACTGGCTGGCACACCATTGCGGTCGAGGTCTCGGCCTGACCTGATCCAGCCAACGTCCTGCACTGCGGTCGCCCCAGCGACCATGGTGCAGGACGCAAGCGGGTGGCGGCCCTCTACGTCCGGCACTGCGGTCGCCCCAGCGACCATGGTGCAGGACGTCAGGTCCTAGTCGACGTCGGTGCTGGATGCGGCGAAGGTGTTGCAGCCGGCCAGGTCGTTGTCGTTGAACCCGGAGTTGATCCACTCCCGGTTGGACCCGCCCGACCCGTGGTCGCGGTCGCCATCGCCGGCGCCCGGCTCGTCACCGAACGAACCGGAGACCCGGCTGAGCTGGCGCACCCTGTCCTCGGTCATCGGGTAGCTTTCGGCGACGGCACCGAGGAACAGTCCACCCATGCAGCTGGCCTGCAGCTCGACCCTGCGGTTGAGCTCGAGCCGGTCGTCGAACCGGTTGTACGTCAGGTCCTCGAAGGCGTCGAGCACTCCGATTTCGTTCTGCACGTGGTGCCCGAACTCGTGCCCGATGACGATCGCGTACGCCACGTCGTTCTCACCGAAGAACTTGCGCATCTGCGGGACGTCGGCGTACAGCATCTCGTCGGTGGGGCAGTAGAACGCCAACGTCCGACCGTCCTCGGGAGACGCATTGCCGCACGGAGTCTGGAGATCGGAGTCGAAGACGACCAGGCCGGGCTCGGAGTAGGCATAGCCGGCGCTCTCGATGGCCGGCCGCCACGCGTCGTTGAGGCAGCTCAGCAACGACTCGTAGAACGCGGTCTGCTCTTCGGTGCTTGCTGCACCGATGTCCACGGAGGGACAGTCGCCGTTGGCGAGACCACCTTGCTGGTAAAGGGTGTTGTCCTCCACCACAGCCTCGGCGTCAGCTGCGTCGACCGGGTCGGCGTCGGGGTTGGTGGCACGCGCAGGCGAATGATCGACGGCCACGTCGTCGTCGCTGCGGCCACCACTGCTGCCCATCGTTCCCGTGAACGCCGACAGCATGATGAGCGCGAAGAAGATCACCGAAGCGACGCCGACGATCGCCCAAGCAGCCTTGCCGCCGGACCTGCGCCGCGGCGGCGGCGCCCACGGCTG
>Ga0136617_10000412_pt1 | contig 35609 bp, 35 predicted proteins | sample AntDrymUQ3222106_2_FD_129672 | JGI IMG/M metagenome (GOLD analysis project Ga0136617, IMG submission 129672) | Polar desert sand microbial communities from Dry Valleys, Antarctica - metaG UQ322 (21.06) | ecosystem: Environmental > Terrestrial > Soil > Desert | place: Antarctica: Dry Valley... | reverse complement strand
GTCAGCGGGCTCTCGGTCACACCAGGATCATCCCCGCCACCACCGACAATTCCGGCCCCTCCGACCACCACCCCAGAAAATCTTTTCAAGATTTTCCTGAGAGAGCCTGTCGGTGAACCACAGGGGACCCGGCCAGAGCTGTGGGCGCTCAACAAAAACACCACAACGGACACAGCCAAGCGGACCGACAACGAGCAAACAGGTTAAAAAACAAGCTCAGGGGCGGCGGGCACGGTGCAGCGCCACCGCGCCACCGGCGAGGTCGCGCCAACCGACGTCGCGCCAGCCGGCCGCAGCGATGCGCCGGGCGAGCTCGGGCTGCGGTGACCAGTCCCGGATCGACTCGCCCAGGTAGCGGTAGGCCTCGGCGTTGCTGGACACCCGGCACGCGACGGCGGGGAGCACGTACTCCAGCCCGACGTAGTAGGCGCCGCGCAACGGCGCCCAGGTCGGGCGACCGAACTCGCAGACCACGAGCCGCCCGCCGGGCCGGGTGACGCGCGCCAGCTCGGCGAGCGCGGCGTCGGGGTCGGCGACGTTGCGCAGGCCGAACGAGATCGTCACCGCGTCGAAGGTGCCAGGAGAGAACGGCAGGTGCAGGGCGTCGGCGGCGACCTTGCCGACGTCGCGGCGGCGGCCGGCGCGGAGCATGCCGAGGGAGAAGTCCGCAGCCACACACCACGCACCCGAGCGTTGCAGCTCGACCGTGGAGACGGCGGTGCCCGCGGCGAGGTCGAGCACGATCTCACCGGGCTGCAGGTCGAGGGCCTCCCGGGTGCGGCGGCGCCAGCGGCGGTCCTGTCCGGCGGTGAGCACGGTGTTGGTGAGGTCGTAGCGACGCGCGACGCCGTCGAACATCGCGGCGACGTCGTGCGGGTCCTTGTCGAGGTCGGCGCGGCTCACATCCGGAGACGGTACGCGCGCCCCCCGACGCCGCGGCTCAGCCAGCCAGCACGATCTTCCCCAGCTCCGCCGCGCTGGCGAGCAGCGGGTGCGCGGGCAGCACCCGCACCGTGTACCCGGTGAGTCCGGCGTGCGGGAGCTTGACGACCGTCTCGAAGCGCTCGCCGCTGCCGTCGGCCACCCCGACGTGTCCCATCGCGACCGTCACCGCGTCGGCCAGGTCGTCGGTCTCCCCGACCCGGCCGACCACTGCCTCCACCGTGACGTCGGAAGGGTCCAGCCCGGCGAGCTGGACGGCCGCCCGCACCGTCATCGGGGCCCCGACCTCCGGTGTGTCCGGCAGCCCCGACGCGGCGACGCCGGTCACCCGCACCCGCGGCCACGCCGCGTTCAGCCGGGCGCGGTAGGCGGCCAACTCCCGGGCCGGGCCGAAGTCGTCGGCGACGACCCTGGCCGCGGACCGCGCGGCGGGCGCGTACCAGTCCTCGACGTACTCGCGCACCATCCGGGTGGCCTGGACCTGGGGGCGCAGCGTCGTCAGCGTGTGCCGCACCAGCTCCACCCAGCGCGGCGGGACACCGTTGGGGCGGTCGTAGAACGCCGGCGCGATCTGCGTGGCCAGCAGCTCGTAGAGCGCGTTGGCCTCGAGGTCGTCGCGCTTGACAGGGTCGGTGATGCCGTCGGCGGTCGGGATGGCCCAGCCGTTGGCGCCGTCGTAGAGCTCGTCCCACCAGCCGTCGCGGATCGAGAGGTTCAGCCCGCCGTTGAGCGCCGACTTCATACCCGACGTGCCACAGGCCTCCAGCGGGCGCAGCGGGTTGTTCAGCCACACGTCACAGCCCCAGTAGAGGTAGCGGGCCATCGACATGTCGTAGTCGGGCAGGAACACGATCCGGTGCCGCACGGCGGGATCGTCGGCGAAGCGGACGATCTCCTGGATGAGCGCCTTGCCGCCGTCGTCGGCCGGGTGCGACTTGCCGGCGACCACCAGCTGCACCGGGCGGTGCGGGTCGAGCAGCAGGTCGCGGAGGCGGTCGGTGTCACGCAGCATCAGCGTCAACCGCTTGTAGGTCGGGACGCGACGGGCGAACCCGACGGTGAGCACGCCGTCGTCGAAGACGTGATCGGTCCAGCCCAGCTCCGGCAGCGACGCGCCGCGCTGCAGCCACGCCTCGCGGACGCGGCGGCGGACCTCGGTGACGAGCCGGGCGCGCAGCGCTCCCCGCAGCTCCCAGAGCGTCTCGTCGGCCGGCGCCGGCGCCGGCGCCGGCGTCGGCGGGGGCTCGACCAGCCCCGGCGGACCAGCGGGACCGGTGGGACCGGGCGGGACGACGGGTTCCCCGAACAGGGCCGTGACCTCGCGGGCCTCCCAGGTGGGGCCGTGCACCCCGTTGGTGACCGAGCCGATCGGCACCTCACCGGCGTCGAAGCCGTCCCACAGCCGGCCGAACATGTCGCGCGACACCGCACCGTGCAGCCGGGAGACCCCGTTGGCGCGCTGGGCCAGCCGCAGCCCCATGTGCGCCATGTTGAACATGTTCGGGTTCTCCTCCGCGCCCAGCGCGAACACCCGGTCCATCGGCACGCCGGGGAGCAGCTCGTCGGAGAAGTAGTGCCGCACCATGTCGAGGGGGAAGCGGTCGATACCGGCGGGCACCGGGGTGTGCGTGGTGAACACGGTGCCAGCGCGGACGGCCGCGACCGCCGCGTCGAAACTCAGCCCGTTGTGCGTCTGCAGCTCGCGGACACGCTCGAGGCCGAGGTAGCCGGCGTGTCCCTCGTTGGTGTGAAACACCTCCGGCTCCGGGTGGCCGGTGGCGGCGCAGAACGCCCGGACGGCACGCACGCCGCCGATACCGACGAGGATCTCCTGGCAGATGCGATGGTCCTGGTCGCCGCCGTAGAGCCGGTCGGTGACCCCGCGCAGGTCGGGCTCGTTGTCCTCGATGTCGGAGTCGAGCAGCAGCAGCGGGACCCGTCCGACGGCGGCCTGCCAGACCCGCACCCGCAGCATGCGGCCGGCCGGCATGGCCACCTCGACGAGCACCGGCTCGCCGCCGGCGCCGGTGAGCAGCTGCAGCGGCAGGCCCTGCGGGTCCAGCACCGGGTAGTGCTCGAGCTGCCAGCCGTCGAGCGAGAGCGACTGCCGGAAGTACCCCGACCGGTACAGCAGCCCGACGCCGATCAGCGGTACGCCGAGGTCGGACGCCGCCTTGAGGTGGTCCCCGGCGAGCACACCGAGACCGCCGGAGTAGTTGGGCAGCACCTCGCTGACGCCGAACTCCATCGAGAAGTAGCCGACGGCCGCCGGCAGCATCTCGTCGTCCTCACGCTCGTTCTGGTACCAACGCGGCTCGCTGAGGTAACCGGCCAGGTCGTCGGCGAGCTCGCGCACGGTGACGACCGTGTCGGCGTCTTTGGCCAGCTCACCGAACCGCGCCGTGGAGATCTCCCCCAGCAGCCGGACGGGGTCGGGACCGGCCCGCTCCCAGGCCTCGGGGTCGAGGGAGGCGAACAGGTCCTGGGTCGGGGGGTGCCAGGTCCAGCGCAGGTTGGTGGCCAGTGCCTGCAGCGGCGCCAGCGAAGCGGGCAGCTGAGCCCGCACGGTGAACCGACGAAGAGCTCTCACGCGGGGAACGATAGAGGAATCACGAATCCATCCTGGACGCGGAACATGGTGTCGCGGCGGTGGACGGCCACGCTGTGCGTCCGGGGTGCGGATTGCGGATACTGGCGCGGACGGGTCAGGTGCTGGGTTGCTTGCGCCACGGGTGCGCGGTGAGGGTGAGCCGATGATCGGACGGCTGGGTATCGACGACGTCAGACCCGCGGTCGGCGATGATCGCCATCCCAGCAAGGCCGTCGTGGGCGAGGTCGTCCCGATCGGTGCCACGGTGTGGCGCGAGGGCCACGACGCCGTCGCCGCCAACGTCGTCTGGCAGAAGGTCGGGGACGGCAACCCGGCACGGCACGTCCGGATGGTCCCCGACGGCGTCGGTACCGACCGGTTCGCCGCGACGGTCGTCGCCGACGAGCCCGGGCTGTGGACCTTCCGGGTGGATGCCTGGAGCGACCCGTGGGCCACCTGGCGCCATGCCGTGACCGTCAAGCTCGAGGCGGGCCAGTCGGCCGCGGAGCTGGCCAACGACCTGGAGATCGGCGTCCGGCTGCTGGCGCGGGTGGGCCGCCGGCCGTCCGAGCGACCGAACCGCGACCTCCTCCTCGGTGCCGCGAACGCGTTGCGCGACACCGCGATGCCGCTGCGCACCCGGGTCGCGCCTGCGCTGTTCCCCGCCATCGAGACGATCATGACCGAGCGCCCGATCCGCGAGCTGATCACCCACGGACGCACCCAGCAGGTCTACGTGGACCGCAAGCGGGCGCTGTTCAGCTCCTGGTACGAGCTCTTCCCGCGCTCCACCGGCGGACGCGACGAGACCGGCCGCGCGGTGCACGGCTCGTTCGTCACCGCGGCGAAAGAGCTGGACCGCATCTGTGCCATGGGTTTCGACGTCGTCTACCTGCCGCCGATCCACCCCGTCGGCACGCTGCACCGCAAGGGCTCCAACAACTCGGTGAACGCAGGCCCCGACGACGTCGGCTCGCCGTGGGCGATCGGCTCCGCCGCAGGCGGCCACGACGCGATCGAGCCCGAGCTGGGCACCGTCGAGGACTTCGACGCGTTCGTACGGCGCACCCAGGACCTGGGCATGGAGGTGGCGCTGGACTTCGCGCTGCAGTGCGCGCCCGACCACCCGTGGGTCACCGAGCACCCCGAGTGGTTCACCACCCGCCCCGACGGCACCATCGCCTACGCGGAGAACCCTCCCAAGCGCTACCAGGACATCTACCCGCTCAACTTCGACAACGACCCGGCCGGCATCTACGCCGAGTCACTGCGGCTGGTGCTGTACTGGGTCGCGCACGGCGTACGGATCTTCCGCGTGGACAACCCGCACACCAAGCCGCCGGACTTCTGGCACTGGCTGCTCTGGCAGGTCAAGTCCCGCCACCCCGACGTGCTGTTCCTGGCCGAGGCCTTCACCCGCCCCGCGCGGCTGTTCGGGCTCGCCCGGCTGGGCTTCACCCAGTCCTACACCTACTTCGCGTGGCGCACGACGAAGGCCGAGCTCACCGAGTTCGCGCTCACCCACGCGCAGCGTGCCGACGAGACCCGACCCAACCTGTTCGTCAACACCCCGGACATCCTGCACTCCTGCCTACAGACCGGCGGGCGCGGCATGTTCGCGATCCGGGCGACGCTGGCCGCGACGATGGCGCCGTCCTGGGGGGTCTACTCGGGCTTCGAGCTCTACGAGAACGAGGCCGCCAAGCCGGGCAGCGAGGAGTACCTCAACTCCGAGAAGTACGAGCTGCGCCCGCGCGACTTCGCCGCCGCGGCGGCCACCGGCGACTCGCTGGAGCCCTACCTCACCCGGCTCAACGAGATCCGCCGCGCGCACCCGGCGCTGCAGCAGCTGCGCAACATCGCCTTCCACGACGTCGACAACGACGCGATCATCGCCTACTCGAAGATCGACCCGACCACGGGTGGCACCGTGATCGTGGTGTGCACCCTCGACTCCACCACCGCCCAGCAGGGCACGACGTCGCTCGACCTGCCCGCGCTCGGCCGCACCTGGAACGAGCAGTTCACGGTGCACGACGAGGTGTCCGGCGCGACCTGGGAGTGGGGCCAGTTCAACTTCGTCCGGCTGGAGCCGTGGAACCAGGTGGCGCACATCCTGCGCGTAAAGCGATAGAAGTCCACCGGACGCGAATCCGACACCGGTACCGTCGCGGCGCATGGACAGGATCGCCATCATCGGCTGCGGCGGGTCTGGCAAAACCCACCTGGCCAGCCAACTCGCAGCCTTTCTCAACCTCCCGCTCACCCACCTCGATGGCCTCTACTACGACGCCGACTGGAACCCGCTGCCTCAGGACGACTTCGCTGAGCTCCAGCGCACGCTGGTGGCCGAGCCTCGGTGGCTGCTGGAAGGGAACTACGCCGGTACGCTGCCGATCCGGTTGGCTGCCGCCGACACCGTGATCTTTCTCGATCTGCCCGCGCTCACCTGCCTGACCGGCATCCTTCAGCGACGGTGGCGCTACCGAGGCGGACAGCACGCCAAGGACGGTGTGTACGACCGCATCACCTGGAACTTCGTCCGCTACGTCTGGGGCTACCGCAAGACCATGCGCCCCAAGGTCCACCACCTGCTCGACGAGCACGGCGACAACGCCCGGCTGATCACCTTGACCACCCGCCGACAGGCCGCGCGATTCATCGCCCAACGTCGGGTGACGACCTCCAACCAAACGTAATCCCACCCACCAGGGAGGCGACCTGATCTATGCCCGCCACTCCCTGCACCACGGTTTTTTCAAGATCGGCTTAAGGTGTGCTGGGCCGCAGCGCCTGGCCAGCGGGTCACGCCGGTGACTCGGCGCGCACGGTCCGACCGAGAGCTCACCGACGCAACCGTGCAGACACGCTCGACTCCAGGGTCACCACCGGAACGGCAGCGACGGTGAGCCAGCCCGTGACTCAGCGCGGGACGGACGACACCGACACACTTGTCCGATACCTCCCCTCAGGACCACATGGTCTGCGGTACTCGGTCGCCTGCATACCGGAGCGCACCGAGGCGAGACCCAACCTCGTAGCCGGAGCGTTGTATGCCACAGCCAGGCGGCTCGCCCAGCGCGCCAGAGGACTGCACGCGGTCACTCCGTTTCTGCGAAACCATGTGAAATTCATCCATGAAGTCTGATGAAATCAAGTCTGGATAATGCTACGTCGTCGTTGAGTACCCAACGCCGAGGATCAGCGAGGGGGCCGAGTGGGTGCCCATCAGCTGCCTCCTGTCTCCTGGTGGGTTCGGCAGGATTCGTTCTCGCGCCGACCACGCAACCAGTTGACCAGCGGGCACGCAATGCCCTGGCTCTTCGGCTGTGGTGAGTGCCGTTGCAGAATGCGTCGAGGGTTCGGCTATGGTTGCAATTGGAGGTGATCATGAAAGATCGTGAACCGACGATCCGGAGCCGGGAACTCGGGGACGGACTGCGCCAGGCGATGGAGGGCGCCGGGCTGAAGGGGAATCAGGTCGCGCGTCTGCTCGATCTGTCGCCGAGCTTGATCTCGCGGCTGCTGTCCGGCCAGCGTCATCCCACCGCGGTGCAGGTGGCGAGTTTCCTGGCCCTGTGCCGGGTGCGGGGCGCCGAGCGAGATCGGTTGCTCGCGCTCTGCGACGACCAGCACATCCCGGGGTGGTTACAGCAGCACGGCTCCCGGCTACCCCCGCAGCTCGTGACGCTGATCGGCCACGAGAACAAGGCGATCGCAATCAGCGACTTCCAGTCGACGGTGGTCCCTGGCCTGCTGCAGACCGGCGACTACGTCCGCGCGCTGATCCGCGAGGCGGGAACGGTACCGGAAAACGAGGTGGACGCCCGGGTGACCGCCCGGCTGGCCCGCCAGAGTCTGTTCAGCCGGGAACGCCCGGCCCGCCTCGTCTTCTACATCCACGAGCTCGTGCTGCGGCTGCCGATCGGCGGCAGCGCGGTGATGGCCGACCAGCTCCACCACCTGCTACGGATGACGACGCACTCCTGCCTCACCCTGCGGGTGGTACCAGCAGCGCTCGGTGCCCATGCCGCGATCAACGGGTCTTTCATCCTCATGGAGTTCGCCGAGTTCAAACCGGTGGTCTACCTGGAGAGCGAGACCTCCAGCCTGTTCCTGGAGACGCCCACGGAGATCGGGGCCTACCGGCGCATCCTGGCAGCCATGGCGGACACCGCACTGGGCGAGGGAGAATCGAGGGAGCTGATTGCCACCCGGGCAACCGAGCTCCACGCGGATCGAGAGGATCATGATGACCGCGCCTGAGCCGGACGGGATCGTCTGGCACACAAGCAGCTACAGCGGCACCAACGGTGCCTGCGTCGAGGTCGGCTGGCACCCCAGCAGCGACGGCAACGGTGCCGCGGCAGACCGAGTGCTGGTGCGCGACTCCAAAGACCGCACCGCCCCCGCCCTGACCTTCTCCACAACCACCTGGCGAGCCTTCCTGGTCACCCTCAACCCCCTGACCACCTCCGCCAACGTGTAGTGCCAGTGGTCGAACGTGGCATTCGTGCGCGGGTTGCGACGCGCTCCAGCCATGACGGGTCGTCCGGTCACCGCCGACAGCAGGCGTCTCGGGCGATGATCATCACGACGCCGCGGTCACCCCCAGCATGAACGCGTCCTCGACCAACGCCGTTATCGTCAACGTGCAGATCTCCACGTACACGTCCACGTGCGCGGCCAGCCGCACCTCGTTCCCGTCGTCGGCGGCCAACACGTCGAGGTTGGCGTCGTCGAGCACGACTCCCACGCGCCGTCGAGCGCTGCTCCGTCGTGCACGCGTGGGCTCCGTCCGGTACGACTGGGCCGAGTGCCACCCTGACCACCCATCAGCGCGGGAGGGACCCGACCTTCATGTCGATCGAGCCCCAGGCCAGCGGCCAACTGACGGACCATTCCGCCGACGAGTACGGCCATGCGCGGACTCTCGACGTAGACCACGAGTGGTTCAAGCGGGCGGTGTTCTACGAGGTGCTCGTCCGGGCCTTCAACGACTCCAACCGCGACGGCACGGGTGACCTGCGGGGCCTGACCGAGAAGCTCGACTACCTGCAGTGGCTGGGCGTCGACTGTCTGTGGCTACCGCCGTTCTACGACTCCCCGTTGCGCGACGGTGGCTACGACATCCGTGACTTCCGCGCGGTGCTCCCGGAGTTCGGCACCGTCGAGGACTTCGTCCACTTCGTCGACGAGACTCACAAGCGAAACATCCGAGTGATCACCGACCTCGTCCTGAACCATACTAGCGATACGCACGAATGGTTCGAGCACTCGCGTAAAGATCCGAGCGGTCCTTACGGCGATTACTACGTCTGGTCGGACGACGACTCACGCTATTCGGATTGCCGGATTATTTTTATCGATACCGAGACATCGAACTGGACCTACGATCCGACCCGGGGACAGTTCTTCTGGCATCGCTTTTTCTCCCATCAACCCGATCTGAACTACGATAATCCTGACGTTCAAGAGGCGATGCTCGATGTGCTACGCTTCTGGCTTGAAATCGGCATCGACGGCTTCCGCCTCGACGCGGTTCCGCATCTGTTCCAGCGTGAAGGGACAACATGCGAGAACTTACCGGAAACGCACGGGTTCCTGAAGCGCTGCCGCAAGCTGATCGACGACGAGTTCCCGGGACGCGTTCTGCTAGCCGAGGCGAACGTATGGCCTTCCGACGTCGTCGAGTACTTTGGCGACCCCTCAGCCGGTGGCGACGAGTGTCATATGGCCTTCCACTTTCCGCTCATGCCGCGCATCTTCATGGCCGTCCGCCGGGAGAACCGCTTTCCAATCTCAGAGATCATGGCGCAGACACCCTCAATCCCCTCGGGCTGCCAATGGGGCATCTTCCTGCGCAACCACGACGAGCTGACCCTCGAGATGGTCACCGACGAAGAGCGCGACTACATGTACGCCGAGTACGCCAAGGACTCAAGGATGAAGGCCAACCTAGGGATCCGCCGACGCCTGGCCCCACTCCTAGAAAACGACCACAACCAGCTCAAGCTGTTTACCGCACTGCTGCTCTCCCTTCCTGGCTCACCGATGATCTACTACGGTGACGAGATCGGCATGGGCGATAATATCTGGCTCGGTGACCGCGACAGCGTTCGCAGTCCCATGCAATGGACACCCGATCGCAACGCCGGTTTCTCCGTGTGCGATCCTGAGCGCCTGTACCTGCCGATCATCGCCAACGCCCTCTACGGATATCATGCCGTAAACGTCGAAGCGCAGATCAACAGCACGACGTCGCTCTTGCACTGGAACCGGCACATGATCGAGGTTCGGAGGCAGCGCTCGGCGTTTGGTCTAGGTGAATACCACGAGCTCGGTGGATCGAACCCGGCCATCCTGACCTACGTCCGCTCCTGCGGCGACGACGTCGTGCTGTGCGTGAACAACATTTCACGCTTTCCCCAGCCGATCGAGCTGGACCTGTCGCAATGGTCCGGTTCATATCCACGGGAGCTGACGGGAGGAGTACGATTTCCACAGATCGGAGAGCCTCCCTACATGTTGACACTACCAGGCCACGCGTTCTACTGGTTCTCGATCCAGCCCCAGGAGCAAGAGTGATGAACACGATTTTCGCCGAACTGATACCGCTCTTACCAGCCTGGCTCAAGCACCAGCGTCAGTTTCCCGGCAAGGGACGACAAATCGACGATGTGAAAATCGTGTGCGCGGCTCCGATACTCGATTGCGAATCGGTCGCAGCAGAGATCGTCATTATCGAGGTCCGTTTCGACGACGACGGCAGTCACGAGCGCTACCAACTCCTCGTCGGTCAGCGTGAAGCGCTGTCAGGTCGGCTCAATCACGTCGCGATCGGGTGGGTTGGCAACATGATCGCCTACGACGGTCTCTGGGACCACGACATCGCCGGGAAGCTGCTGGATCTACTGAGCCACGGCGAGCGTCTCGATTGGGTACGCTTTATGCTCGAGCCCGATGTGCAGATACCTCGAGGGCTGCCGAACCGCGTGCTGGGGGTAGAGCAGTCCAACACGTCAGTGGTCTATGGGGACGAGCTGATCCTTAAGTTCTACCGTCGGGTGGTGAGCGGACCAAATCCCGACCTCGATCTGCATCGTGCGCTCCGCATCGCACGGAGCCCGAACATTGCGGCCGTCCGCGCGGTCATCTCAATGGAGATCGATGACGAAACCGTCGTGCTCGGGATTTTGCAGGACTTTGTAGGCAACTCGGCCGCCGGTTGGGCGATGGCGTTGCTAAGCGCGCGTGATCTATACGCCGAGGGTGATCTTCATGCAGACGAGGTCGGCGGAGACTTCGCGGGTGAAGCGTGCCGGTTGGGGGAGGCGGTCGCCAGCGTGCACTTGGACCTTGCTCGCGTCCTAGGTACCGTTGAACGCGATCCGCAGGAGCTCGCCGCGGCGATGGAGGCGAGACTGACGACTGCGGAAGACGCCGTTGCGGCCCTCTCGACGCGAGCTCCAGCCATCAGGGCTACATACCAGCAGAGTTGGCCGACATTCCTGCGCCTGTGGCCGCACACCGCATCGACGGCGACCCACACCTCGGACAGACGCTACGTACGCCGTCCGGCTGGTTGGTCATCGATTTCGAGGGTGAGCCGAGCAAGGCCGTCGCGGAGCGCGTGCGGCCGGACTCCGTGCTTCGCAACGTCGCGGGAATGCTCCGCTCCTTCGACTACGCCGCGCAGCACCAGCTGGCCGAGTGGGGTGACGTGGCGCAGCCAGAGTTACAGCTCGCCGCCTGGGCGAGCGAGTGGGCGAACCGCAATCAGTCGGCATTCTGCTACGGGTACGCCGGGGTGGCCGGTACCGAGCCCTGAGACAGCTGGGTCGCGCTTCGGGCCTACGAACTGGACAAAGCGGTCTACGAGGCCGTGTACGAGATCCGTAATAGACCGGGATAGCAGACCGTCCTGCTGGCGTCGATCGGTCGGTTAACCGACGGGCTGTAGTTGCGCCACCTCGGGCGACCACCGGAGGCGCTCCGACGGTTACTGACCGCAGTACGATCTGACCTGTATACGTGTAAGTAGGTATGTCACACCCAGGACGAAGTGACCAGGGGACGCGTTGACAAGATGCCGCAGCACGACACTCGATGCACGCTACCGACCACGTCGAAGAACCGCACGCGAACGACTTCGGGCGGGCTCGGACGCCCCACATCGACTCCGACTAGCACAAGATCGCAGTCTTTTACGAGGTGTTGGGTTGTGCGTTTACTGACTCGAACCGAACCACGACGGAATTGGCGAACTGGCTTAATAACGATTCGAGATCAGGACTTCACGGGACGTCCCGCGACAGTTCATCGGCCCGCCGACGGCAAGGCTGACTCCCGGGAGGGTCCATGCACATCTCGCTGTCGCTGTGGTCTGTCGACCAGGCTCGAGTGGCGGCCGAAGTTCGACGCTTCGACCCGCTCGTCACCTCCTACCATGTCGACGTGGCGGACGGTCGTTTCGCCGAAAACCTGCTCTTCGGACCGATGATGGTGGAAGTCCTCGACCGGTTGACCGACAAGCCGATCATCGTCCACCTTATGGTCGACGAGCCGCACCGATGGGTGTTCCCGTTCGTCGACGCTGGCGCGGATGTGATCGCGTTCCATCCATCGGCGCGATCGGATATCGCGGCGACGGTCGCCATGGTGCACCGTGCCGGAGCTGCGGCAGGCATGGCAGTCAAGCTCGATGAACCCCACGAGCCTGCCCTCGAGCACCTCAAGTTGTTCGCGGAGCTGTTCGTGATGGCGACACCCATCGGCGTCAAAGGCCACGCGTTCGAGGGCAGCGCCGTAGAACGGGTCCAGAGCTTCGTTGCCGCGCGCGCCGACAACGCTGCGCCGGCGATCTTCGTTGACGGGGGCATCAGGTGGTCATCGGTCGGGCCGATCGCCGCCGCCGGGGCTGACGGCGTCGTCGCTGGTTCGATTCTGGCAGCCACAGAGGATCCGGCGTACGCCGCGGCGGAGATCCAGAGATTGTGAACAAGCAGACGGTGCGCCTCCTAATCTGCTCGAACAGCGGCCCTGGACCGCTCGACGATCCGCCTGTCCGGCCTGGTTCCGCAGCCGCTGGCGGTCTCGTCCCGCACGTCCTTGAACTGCTGTCCGCCTGTGGGGGCGATTGGCTCTACCGCGGAGAGGGGCCACAAGTCGCGTGGACACCTCGGGGTGATACCACTGTTCGCCTTCGACCCGTATCCGCCCGATCACATGACCGTGGGCATTACGAGGTCATCTCAATCCAAACATTGCTCTGGCTGTTCCACTACCTTCACGACACCACGAACTCGCCGGCCTTCGACCGTGACGTACAGCGGGCTTGGGAGAACTATCGGGAGATCAACAGAGAGTTTGCGCGGCAAGCTGCGGCATCGCGGGCAAATGATCAAGATACCGTCGTCCTCGTCAACGACTATCATCTGATGCTCGTCCCTGGGCTGCTGCGCGAGGCTGGTATCAGTCCTCAGACCCGCGTTGTCTACTCGCATCATGTCCCGTGGTGCGAGCCAGCGTACTTCGGGATCCTGCCGGCCGCCCTCCGCACCGAGGTGCTCACAAGTCTGTTGTGCGCTGACGTACTCTCCTTCCACTGTCGGCGGTGGCTGGACGCATTCGTGGGGTGCTGTGCGCACTATCTGCCAGCTCGGGTCACGGGTGACACTGTCGAATACGCGGGGCGCCGCGTACGCCTCGTTTCCGTGCCGTTCCCCCTGGATACGCCCACAGTCGAGCGTTTGGCGGACGCTCCCGCCTGGCACCACCAGCAGGACGAGCTGGACCGCCTTCTACGAGGCCGCCAGCTCCTGGCGCGGGTGGACCGCCTCGACCTCTGGAAGAACCAGCCCCGCGGCTTCAAGGCATACGCGGAGCTGCTCGACCGCCGTCCCGATCTCGCGGCGGACTGGTGCTTTGTGGCGGTGCAGGCCTCGCCACGGTACCGCTCCCCCCGGCACGAAGCGTACGCGGCGGTCTGCCACGACATCGTCTCGGAGATCAACGGCCGGTACGGCAACGGAACCGTGGAGCTGAGCGTGTCCGCTGGTCCGAACACGCGCGCGCGTGCGCTTGCAACGCTGAACCGCGCCGACGCGGTCCTCATCAATCCGACGTACGACGGGTTCAACATCGTAGCCAAGGAAGCGATGTTCGCCGCTGAGCGGTCGATCATTCTCTTGTCCGTCAATGCCGGTGCCCATGAGTACCTCGCCCCTGCCGTGACGTCAATTGAGCCGTTCGACATCAGCGGCACCGCGGCCGCGCTCGAATCCATCTTGGTCCCGGACAGCTGCGCTGCACCTTCCGGCCTCCGCCAGCAGATTCGCAGTGACAGCCCTGACTACTGGCTGCGGACCATTCTCGACGGAGGAAACTAAGCGCCTATGGATTTGAGCAACGAACTGGGGCGTGCGACCGAGGTGTCATCGCGCGCCGTAGTTCGTATGGTCAGCTACAGTACTTCGCGCTCGACGCCGCTCACGATATGGTCGTCGAACAACGGCGACCGATGATGGTAATCGCTAGCCAGTGCCAGTGTAGATCAGTTCGGCCGGTGACAGCTAGGCTTGGAACACGGCGAATGGCACCAGGCTACTGTACGACTCACGTCCGATGATTCAACTCATCGATAGATCGTGATAGATCGCGCATCACCACATCCAGAGACACTCCGGCCACAGCGCCGGTCTCGGCCTGATGGAAGGCCTCCCAAATACTCGCTACGTCACGGCTCGACGGGATCATTTCGCCAACTTCGAACAGCCTACGATACACCGCGGTTCGAGCGTCGTCGGCGTAGAATTTCTCGACAGCGGCGACCAGAGCCGGTGAGCGTGGTTGCGTTCGGTAGAGCGCCTCCGCAACGTCGATGCGAGTAAGGAAATCAAGCACGAGGTCACGAGCGATGACCTTGTTCTTCCCTGCGGCGGGGAAGAAGAACCCGTGTACAGCGACAAACGACTGGGCAGGTTCCCCATTGACGAATGGCGGTACCGGTGACACCTCGACACACACGCCGGCGTCACGAGACGGACCGATTGCCCATGGCGCACTGACGAAGTACGGCGTCCGCCTCCGCGTAAATAACTCGAGCGCTCGGTCCCTGCTGATCTCGCGCCGCAGAATTCGATCGCCCAGCTCCCCGAGGTTGGCAATCCGCTGGAACGCGTTCCTGGCCGCTTGTCCGGCCATCGCGTCCCGGTTCCATCCACCACTCCCATCACGAACGAATATCCGGCCGCCCAGACTGCTGAACAGCGGATAGATGTAGAATCCGTCGCCCGATCCGACTTGTATCGCCACCGGTTCGTCGGCAAGCCCAGCAGCGCACATAGACCGGCCGCTCTCGATCATCGCTTCAATCGACGCCGGCGGCGTGGGCGCCAAGTCTGTGTTGCGCAGCAGAGCGACCGAGTCAGACGCGTACGGGATGCCGTAGAGTCTCCCGCCGTAAGTCATCGCCTCGAGCGCTCGCGGTACGAATGCGGAGCGCCGCTCGCCGGGTAGATTGATCGGCTCGATCAGGCCCTGCTCGGCGAGCGCCCCTATCCAGTCGTGCGGACCGATCAGTACGTCCGGCGTCTCGGCAGCCACGACCGCAGCGATGAAGTCGCTCTGCATCGTCTCAATGGGCGGGCAGCGGAATGCGACAGTGACGTGATGTTTGGACAAGAAGTCGCCGCTGAACAACTCGAGAGTCGCGGCACGCTGGTTGTCCGTCCAGATCGTCAGTTCGGGTAGGACCTCGGACAATCGACCCTGCTTGTCTCGTATCCAACGAATTCCTGCCGAGTCCGTGAATGTCATCTCCACCCTGATGTCTGGCATGTCGACTACGCCGTCAATATCGCCTTCCCATACCGTGGTCGGGAAAAACTTCGGCTCCGACATCGGCGGCAGAACGCTGAGACTGAAAGCATCGCTGATATCTGGTTCGTACAACTTCGTGAGCGACACTCGGTTTTGGTAGATCGGCGTCTCCGAGGCGTTGCGGACCCACGCCCCCCAACGCGGTACGCCGAACTCGTCGTCCTGCTTGCCCCACCACGCGGAAACCAGGGCCGCCTGCGTTCGACGAAGGAACTCGGCCTGGTTGCGTCGTTCATCGCTGGCCGTCTTGTCCCTCTCGGATTCGATCAGGTACACCCTCCGAGCACTGATTGCCGCGACCGCAGCGAAGATAAGGGCGACGAGAGTCGCTACCGCCGAGAGCCAGGTGGGCACGTCTCCCCAGACACTGCTCGCCATATCCGCTTGCTCCACGTCATATACCTGCTCGATTGCCGACCGATGAATGCGCACTCGTACCAACGATTCGTTTGCGCCTTCGCATTGTTGATCTATTGCCAGGCCCGAATCCGCGAGTAGCACGGCGACACGAGGCGGTAGATAGTGATGGGTGCCATTTGACTTGGGATGATGTCGGGTGCAAGGTCACAACCTCCAGGTGAGAGGACACCCATCGAGTGAACACGTTACGCGATATACGCCAGCTACGGCGCCGGGATACACCGGGAACTCGAGCTTGACCCCGATGTCGGGGATGGCGGTGGTGACAGAATTGGTCGACCACCTGGGTATGATCAAACTGCTGGATGGGGAGATCGGCCCAATCAAGGTGCGTGATCGCGGGTTCACCGGTGGTGAGGCGCCCCGGATCTTCGGACGTCGAAACCCGCAGCCCTCAATCAGCTCATCACGCTGCGTGGGCAGCTTACACAGCTCGGCAACCGACGGCATCCCACGCACCACGAGATCATCACCAGCCCCGACCGAAAGATCAAGCCGCCACGCCGAGCACGAAGACTTGACCAGACCAGTTACCGGATACCGGGTCATCAACATCGAGGCACAGCTGAACTCCACGACGTCGCTGCTGCACTGGACCCGGCACTGATCGAGATCCGCAAGCGCCACCCCGCGTTCGGCCTCGGCGAGTACCACGAGCTCGGCGGCACGAACCCGTCCGTGCTGGCCTTCGTCCGCGCGATGAGTGTCCGCGAGGCAGGCGACGGCGGCAACGACACGGTACTCTACTCTGCGCCAACAACATGTCGCGGTTCCCGCGGCCGGTGGAGCTGGACCTGTCCGCGTGGCAGGGCTGCGCCCCCCACGAGCTGACCGGCGGCGTGGCGTTTCCGAGGATCGGCGAGCTACCCTACCTGCTGACGCTCCCGGGGCACGGCTTCTACTGGTTCTCGATCACACCCGCAGAGGAGACTGCGTGACTCTGGACGAGAAACTCCCCGACCTGCTGCCCACGTGGCTCGCCGACCAGCGTTGGTTCGCCGCGAAGGGTCGTCCGATCCGCTCGATCACTGTCGCGTCCTCGACTCCGCTGCTCACCGGCGGGGACCCGCTCCTGGACCTCGTGCTGTTCGCCGTCGCGTTCGACGACGACACACCCGTGCAGCACTACCAGCTCCTCGTGGGTCGCAGCGAGGCGCCTCGCGGCGAGCTGGAGCAGGTGACGTTCGGGCGCGTTGATGACCTGTTCGCCTACGACGGCCTGTGGGACACCCGTGTCACCGACTGGCTGCTCGACGCCATCCGCACCGGCCGCACGGTCGGCGACATCCGGTTCGTGCCCGAGCCCGATGCCGACATCGCCGCGGGGGTGAGCGGACGGGTACTCGGTGTCGAACAGTCCAACACCTCGGTGTCCTGGGGAGAACAGTCGATCTTCAAGCTGTTCCGCAGGGTGCTGCCCGGCGCCAACCCCGACCTGGAGCTGCACCGCGCCCTGCGCTCGGTCGGAAGCCGCGACGTGGCCGCGCTGCAGGGCGCGATCGAGGGCGTGCTCGACGGCGAGTCGGTGACACTCGGGATGCTGCAGGACTTCGCGGCCAACTCGGCCGAGGGCTGGGCCATGGCCCTGGCGAGCGTGCGCGACCTGCTCGCCGAAGGTGACCTGCGCGCCGATGAGGTGGGCGGTGACTTCGCGGCGGAGGCCCGGCGGCTGGGCGAGACGATAGCGGCGGTGCATGCTGAGCTGAGGCAGGCGCTCGGCAGCGCGGAACGCGACCCGCAGGAGCTGGCCGGGGAGTGGCACGCACGGCTCACGACAGCGGCAGCGGAAGTACCCGCGCTTGGCAGCCACGTGGAGCAGATCCGCGCCGTCTACGACACGGCGGCCGCACAGGACGGCGCGGTCCCCGCGCAGCGCATCCACGGCGACCTGCACCTCGGCCAGACCCTGCGCACCCCGTACGGCTGGCTGGTGATCGACTTCGAAGGTGAGCCCGCCGCAACGCTCACCGACCGGGGACGACCGGACTCGACGTTGCGCGACGTCGCGGGCATGCTCCGCTCGTTCGACTACGCCGCGTTCCACCAGCTGTCCCAGGGAGAGCCAGCCGGCGACTGGGCCGATCCCGACTCGCAGATGATATGGCGCGCCAACGAGTGGGCAGAGCGCAACCGATCGGCGTTCTGCGACGGGTACGCCCTGCGCACCGGCGCAGACCCGCGGGAGCACACCGCCCTGCTGCGGGCGTTCGAGCTGGACAAGGCCGCCTACGAGGCCGTCTACGAGACCCGCAACCGTCCGTCGTGGGCCTCGATCCCGCTGGCCTCGATCCGCAGGCTCACCGCCGAAGCGGCCAAGGCTCGATGAGCACCCGGAACCGGTCACCCCTCCCCGAGGACGGAAAGCTCGTGACACCGGTAACGCAGCAGCGGGATGCCGTAGACCTGCGCGATGCGCTGAGCAGCCCGGTTCACCACAGCACAGCTCGAATCCGCAGGTGCCCGAGCCGGCGCCAGGCAGTAGACACCCGGCTCCGGGTCGAACCCGACCAGCTCGCTGAGCGCGGCAACCAGATCACCCTCCACCACCGGACCCAGCGGCGGGCACAACCCCAGCCGGTGCAGCCGCAGCCCCGGCACACCGAGCCGGGCCACGCCGTCGCGAACCTCGTCGTGCACCATGCCCACCCCCGCAGCACGATCGGGGGTGTCATCGTCGTCCGGGTCCTCGGCAGTGTCGAAGACACTCACCGGACCAGCAACAGCCATCGGAACGTCCTCAGCAGCCAGCAAGAGATCGACGTGCGCGACACCTTCGACGAGCCGAACGAGGTCCGACTTCGGGCACAGCAGTTCCATCGCGCTGACGGCAACGGCAACCACCCGCCCCTGGTGTGCGGGAACGACGCAGTCACCGGTGTCACCCTTCGCCACCGGCACAGAAATAGACATCTACGGAACCGTGATCATCTGCAACATCCCCCTCGACACGCGAGCGCCTCCCCCTGAGCCGCACCCGAAGTGGTTGGTCTTCTTGCAGTGAACTCGTTCGCGCCGCCAGTGGTCCACTCGAGGCGGTCCCGAACGGCGAGCGGCTGGCGATGATCCGTGAGTGGTGTGCTAAGGCTCGGATGACCGAGGCAGCCGGGCGTCCATCATGGACACCAATCACGCAGCGCCCCGACACCCCGGAGTCCGGCGACAAAGGTAGGGTTCATGACGATGCGGGCGACACCAGCCGCCCAACCCGGCCCTGCCGAAGATCCGGTGGAGTTGTCGCGACCCGGCCCCGCTAGCGTTCGACCAGGCCCGGCGCCCCGATCCCGCGACCGCAACCGGTACCGCAACGTCGCCGACCGGTGGCAGCGATTGATCCACCACCTGCCCGGGTAGCACGATGAATAACCCGTGTCCACCCAACCACCGGAAAGGAGACCCGGCAGCATGTCCGATCCGGACTCCCCCTCGTCCGCCGAGGCGATGGACGGGGTGTCCACCGTGGAGGTCAAGACCTCGGCCAGAGCCGCGCTGATCCCCACGATCCGCGCCGTCGTCTCCGACCTGGCCGCCCGTGCGGACTTCGACCTCGATGCCATCTCCGACCTGCGGATGGCGGTGGACGAGACCTGCGCCACGCTCGTGGACGTCGCCGCCCCGGGGTCAACGCTGGTGTGCATCTTCCGGGTGTACCCGGAACGCATCGAGGTGCAGGCCGAGGTGCAGGCCAAGCAGGCCGATGCCGTGGTCTCCACCGAGACGTTCGGCTGGCGGGTCCTGCAGACACTCGCCGACGACGTCTCCGTCCACCACACCCCGGGCTCCGGCGGCAACGGCCCGATCGTGGAGATCCGGCTGGACAAGCGCGCCGCCGACCTACCGCGGTGACCACGGCCGGCTCGGAGTACGGCCACCTCGATCGCATGCTGGAGCAGTTCGCGGTGCTCGAGTCGGACGACCCTGCTCGTGACGGCCTGCGCAACCAGCTCGTCCGGGGATATCTGCCGGTGGCCCAGCACATCGCCCGTCGCTTCTCGGGCCGCGGAGAGCCACTCGAGGACCTGGTGCAGGTGGCCACCGTCGGGTTGATCAACGCTATCGACCGGTACTCCCCCGACCGGGGCAGCGACTTCTTCTCCTTTGCCGTACCGACGATCAGCGGCGAGGTCCGCCGGCACTTCCGCGACCTCGGCTGGTCGATGCGGGTGCCACGGCGCCTCAAGGACCTGCATGTCTCGATCAACGGGGTGGTCTCGGAGCTGTCGCAGAGCCTGGGTCGCGCACCGAAGCCCACCGAGATCGCCGAACGGTTGGGCATCCCGGTTGCCGATGTGCTCGAGGGGCTGGAGGCGTCCGAGGCCTACCGCAGCTCGTCGCTGGACGAGATGCTGTCCTCCGAGCAGGGCAGTGCCACCGTCGGTGAGCTGGTCGGCGAGGCCGACGCCGAACTCGACCGGGTGGACTTCCAGCAAGCCTTGCGGCCCGTCCTGGCCGAGCTGGCCGAGCGCGAGCGCACGATCGTGCTGCTGAGGTTCTTCGGCAACATGACCCAGACGCAGATCGCCGAACAGGTCGGCATCTCCCAGATGCACGTCTCCCGGCTACTGGCACAGACCCTCGACCGGCTGCGCACCCGCCTGGACCCCGATACCCGAGCCGACTGAGACGTCGGTCAGGATTGCCCCTTTGCAGTAGAGGGGAACAATCATGACTGGTCAGCCGGAGCACGTGGTAGTGGTCGGAGCTGGACTGGGCGGGTTGCGCACCGCCGAGCAGCTGCGCTCGGCCGACTTCCAGGGACGGATCAGTCTCGTCGGCGCCGAGCCACACGCCCCCTACGACCGACCACCGCTGTCCAAGCAGCTGCTCACCGGGGACTGGGAGCCCGATCGGGTGGTCTTGCGCAGCCTGGACGCGCTCGACGACCTCGGGGTTCGTACCCACCTCGGGCTGCACGCCGTCGCGATGCGGCCCGGCGAGATCGAGCTGTCGGACGGAGCGTCGCTGCACGGCGACACCGTCGTGGTCGCGACCGGCCTCGTCGCACGGACCCTGCCCGGCCAGCCAGCGAACGTCCACACCCTGCGCACCCTGGACGACGCCCTCGCCCTGCGCGCCACGCTGGACCGGATCGGCTCACTGCTTATCGTGGGCGCCGGGTTCATCGGGGCCGAGGTGGCGAGCGCCGCGCGCAGCCGCGAGATCGCGGTGACCGTGCTGGAGACCCTCCCGGTGCCCTCGGCCCGCGCGCTGGGCCCCGAGGTCGGCGCGCTCGCCGGGCGGCTGCTCACCGAGAACGGCGCCGAACTGCGCACCGGGGTGGCCGTCGCCGAGTTCCTCGACGCCGGCGACCGGGTCGCCGTGGAGCTCACCGACGGCACCCGCCTGAACGCTGACGCGGCCGTCGTCGGCGTCGGCGGAACGCCCCGGCTGGAGTGGCTGGCCGACACCGGACTCGACGTCGCGGATGGGCTGGCCTGCGGCCCCACCGGACGGGTGCACGGGCTGGACGCGGTGTGGGCGGTCGGCGACGTCGCGCTGTGGGACGACCCGGCGCACGGGGATCGGCACCGCCACGAACACTGGACGAGCGCGACCGACCAGGCTGCCGTCGCGGCTCGCGACATCCTGGGCGTCGCTGCCCCGCCCGCCGCAGTGCCCTATTTCTGGTCCGACCAGTTCGGGCTCAAGATCCAGCTGTTCGGACGGCCGGAACTGGCCGACGAGATCGTGCCGTTGCACGGCGACGGGCTCTCCGGTGGGGCCGTGCGGGGCACGGTCGCCGGCTACCTGGCTGGTGATCAGCTCGTGGCGGTGGTCGGGTTCGGGGCGGCACGCCTGGTCACGCGCTACCGGGCGCTGGTGGCGGCGGGCGCGTCGCGCGCGGAGGTGCTGAGCACCGCAGCCACCCTCGAGCCCTAGCGGAACAGTTTGCGCAATGCCGCGAACGCGAGGACCACACCCACCGCGATCAGGCCGTAGCGGATCCTCGGGTCCTCGAGTCTGGACAGCACGCTCTTCTTCCCGGCGTCAACCAGGTGCTTCGGGTGGGCCCGATCGCCGAGGGCGTCCAGGCTGTCGGCGAGCGAGTCCCTGGTCTTCTCGATCTCGCGTTGGATGGTCTCCGGGTCGCGCGCCACGACGCCTCCTGACATGTGCAGTGTTTCCGAGGAGCAGGGCACACCGTAGATCATGCCGTCCCCCCGCGTCGGACCGGCCACGCCGTGCCAGGATCGCGGGTATGACTACCCGCCTGGCAGCCGGCGATCCAGCTCCGGACTTCACCCTCCCCGACGCCGACGGTCGGCCCGTGTCGCTGTCCGACCACCGCGGCCGCCGCGTCATCGTCTACTTCTACCCGGCCGCAGGCACCCCCGGCTGCACGAAACAGGCCTGCGACTTCCGCGACAACCTCACCGAGTTCGGTGACGCCGGGCTCGACGTCCTCGGCGTCTCCCCCGACCCGCCAGCCACGCTGGCGGCGTTCCGCGACGCGGAGGGCCTCACGTTCCCGCTGCTGTCCGACCCCGGCAGGGAGGTCCTCACCGCGTGGGGCGCGTTCGGGGAGAAGCAGAACTACGGCAAGACCGTCACAGGAGTGATCCGCTCGACCTTCGTGATCGACGCCGACGGGAAGATCGAAGCGGCACAGTACAACGTGCGCGCCACCGGGCACGTGGCGAAGCTCCGCAAGGACCTGAAGGTCTGAGCTGGACAAATCCCGACACGAATCGAACGCATGTTCGGTACAGTTCACTGTGTCGAACCTCCGAAGCGGGACCGACGAGCAGCTCGCCGCTGCAGTGGCGGCTAGGAGGGCGCTGAATAACTCGGTTCGGAGCCGCACTGCAAGCCGCTGACCTGCGTCTTTGTGCGCCAAGTTGAGCCGAAACAGGGGTTTTTCATCGCCCTCCTAGCGGGACGCTGAGCGCGCCACAATCACATCAACAGCCACCACACAGACAACCGCATCGAGAACTTCCCGTATCCTCTGCCGTAACTACCATCCGCAGACAGCGACCTGATACGGCAGCAACAGCCGGCGTAGCCCAACTGGCAGGAGGCCCTCGGCCTAGGACCGAGACAGTGCGGGTTCGAATCCCGCCGCCGGCACCAACTCTCACCACCCAGGATCTGATGGCCTACCACCAGGTCTCCGATCTTGATCGCAGGCCGTACCATGCGCAATCTTGCCGACGTCGCTGTGATCAACAGGGAAGGGTGGTTCAGGTACGTCAGAGCCAAAAGGCGCGCGCTCGCGCACTTTAGGCCACCAGCTCACACGGTGACGACGTTGTCCGTGATCATGGATCCGACGGTGTCAGCGTCCTGGCTTGACCTGCTCCTGGTACGGACAGATGTACTTTCGTACGTGCTGGCGGTACACGGCAGGGGGTCCAGCGCCACGCCGGCGACCATGCCCAGGACCAGTGACCGGTAGCCTGCTCGCTAGGAGGTGCGCGATGCCGACGATGACCCAGGTCCGGATTGAGAACCTAACCCCGGTACGCCTGGTGGAGCTCGTCCTCTCGGGCCGGATCCGACTGCCGTCGTTCCAGCGCGCCTACCGTTGGCGACCGCGTGACGTCGAGAGCCTCTTTGACAGTGTGAGCAAGAGCTACCCAATAGGCAACCTGCTGCTGTGGGAGCGCCCCGCACCAGCTGACCGAATCACGATAGGGCCGCTGGTCCTTGATGTGCAAGAATCACCACGCGCACTCTGGGTCGTGGACGGCCAACAGCGGATCACCAGCCTGGTCGGGGCACTGGCCGCGCCTGATAATGTCATTGACCCTCGCTTTACGGTCTATGTCCATCTACCGAGTCTCAAGTTCCGGGCCGCGGCTCGTCCGCCAGCCGGGGCATGGCTACCGCTCAGGGTGGCCCGGACCAACAAAGGAGTGCTGGCGTGGCAGCGCACTCACGGCGAATTGCTTGACGACGAGGAGTACGCAGCGGCCGACCAAGTTACGACCGCGTTGCGCGAGTATCCGATTCCAAGCTATATCGTCGAGGCTGAAGACGAGCGTGAGCTGCGAGTCGTCTTCGACCGAATGAACAACTATGGACGCCCGCTGCGTAAGGAGGAAGTTTTTGACGCGCTACACGGCGCACAGGACAGCGCCGCACCTGGCGACCTGCGTGCCGTGGGTGACTCCCTGGCCGCCGCTGGCTTCGGGCGGTTGCAGGACCGCGAATTGCTGCGAAGCCTGCTCGCGCTCCGAAACCCCGACATCTTTCGCGACGTACATGATGAATTCGACGACAACGACGATCGCTGCCGAGCTTTCGAACTAACCGAACGGGTTCTGCTGGACGTTGTCTCCACGCTTCGTGACGATATCATGATCCCGCACGCCCGGGTGCTGCCCTACCCGGCCGTGATCCCCATGTTGGCCGCATGGATGCACAGATTCGGTCGCCCGACCGGACGTGCCATCATTTTGCTTCGACGCTGGGTGTGGCGTGGCGCAGCATTGGGTGCGAATCCAGGCGGTGACGTACCAATCGTCCGCCGCACATTGCGCGCAATCAGTACCGCCGAAACCGATCGGGAAGGTGCGCAGGCACTACTTCGGGGCTTGCCGACAGCATCGAAACGTTGGCAACCCGATCTGACTCAGGTTCAACTCAACAGAGCGCTGGCACGTGTCAACATGCTAGGGCTGATCGGACTGGGACCAATGGAACTTGTTCCAGCAGACATCGGTCTACCGTTACCCAACTCGCTTCTTGCGCCCGGAGAGTTGTTCGACACTATTCGTCGGCCGCTGGTCCGGGTGGTACCCGCACACATCGATGATCCGCTTGCAGCGTCGATGGCCAACTGGATTCTGCATCCGCCCATGAAACGCGGTATAGTAGCGGCGCTTCTCAACGCTGATCATGCCACTCGGGCCGGTCATGGAATCGACGAAGCATGTGTGCGAGACTTGGCCGCAGCCAGGTGGTCAGAATTTCTCGCCAGGCGCAGTGATCTGCTTGCGAACTCGATCACCGCCCTAGTCGACGAACGGGCTGAGTGGGGTGCCCGCGACCGTTTCACCACCGCAGAACTACTAGCGACGGGCGCGCTCAGTGCTTAAGGCAGTTAATGGTTCGGCGCAGGTCCTTCTTTATGGTCGCAACGTCGGGGAGCTGACTTTTTCCCAAGGCGGCTGCACATTTCGTTACACCGACAACCTGATCGATCCGACCCACCGGGTCCTCGGCCAGGTATTTGAGGAATCCCCACGGCAGGTCTTCCGCGAACCGGTTGGCCTGCCAGCCTGGTTCGCAAACCTCCTGCCTGAACAAGGAAGTGGCCTTCGGCGCTATTATGCGGCCCGGTTCGGCGAACGCTACATCGACGAGGCGCGGCTCCTGCTGATCCTCGGTGCTGATCTCCCCGGAGCAGCATTTGTTGTACCGCAGGACATTCCTGACCATGGCGTGCTGATCGAATCACCAGATGTGCCTGTCGATGAGCGGGGAGTACATCTCTCTGCTCTCGCCGGGGCGCAGCTCAAGATGTCAATACTGCGCGAGGGTGAACGACTTACCCTGCCAGTTCACGGTGAGAGTGGCGACTGGATTGCAAAGGTCCCGACCGCTGCGTTCCCGGAGATCGCCGTCAACGAATTCCTCATGATGAAATGGGCGGCTGCCGTCGGAATAGATGTTCCCGTCGTGGATCTGGTGCCCGCGGCTGGTGTGCCGGATATCTTTGATACCCGAATTGATCCGGAGGCCGTTGTTTACGTGGTCAAGCGATTCGACCGAACCTCAGACGCCGGACGAGTGCACATTGAAGACTTCGCGCAGGTGACCGGCAGATTGCCTATCCAACGGGACACAGGGACCAGCTACGATGCCATCGGTGTGATGGTTCGCGAGCTGACAGGTGACGACGGCTACGAGGAGTACCTGCGCAGACTCGTCGCGATGGTCGTGATGGGCAACACCGACGCGCATTTGAAGAATTGGTCGTTGCAGTACCCGGACGGTCGAACACCGCAGCTATCTCCTGCTTACGACCTCGTATGCACGACGTTCTACAAGAACGTGACAGGCAATCTAACGTTCTTACTAGGCGGTCAGCAGCGCCCGAGCGCGGTGGGGATCGAAGAGTTTCGCACCGCAGCGGGTGTCGCGGGATATCCGCCTGATAAAGCCGTCGAGGTGGTGGAGGAGACAGCACGACAGCTACGGGAGACGTGGCCGGCCGTCCGGCGCGACGACTTGTCGGCTGATTTCTGCGCCCACATGGAGAATCGCCTCACGACACATACCCTTACCAGAAGCGCTAGGCGCTGAGCGCCGATCACCTCACCGGTTGCACCTTCCGAATCAACGCATCGAGGGACCGGCCTGTCAGTTTAAAGGGCCAGAGTGTCGGAATTTTAACTGTGAAGTTGAACGCGTACAAGAAAGCGCGAATGAGAATTCCAGGCAGAAATTCGCAATATAATGCCACTCGGGCGTGAGGACTCTTGTCACTACCCGCAGCTATCTGGCCACAACGGGGCGACGGGCCACCGTCAGCGCACCGACCAGCCCGAGCAGGCCCGACACCAGCGACACCGCGAACAAGGCCGGATGTGGCGTGCCGCCCACCACCGCGTCACCGAGCACCACGACCGTCACCGTGCCGGGCAGCACGCCGAGCACCGTACCCAGTAGGTATGGCACGAACCGCACCCCGGACAGCGCCGAGGCGTAGTTCAGCACCGAGAACGGCACGGCCGGGATCAGCCGCAGCGACACCATCGCCAGCAGGCCGCTGCGGTCCAGGCGCGCCCGCACCCACGCCACTCCGGCGCGGTGGGCATGACGCTCCACCAGCCGCCCGCCGACCGCCTGGACCAGGAGGAACGCCACCGCCGCGGCCAGCGCCGTGCCGACGACGGCGAGCAGCACCCCGATGACGGACCCGAACAGCACGCCGGCGGCCACGGTGAACAGGGTGCGCGGTATGGGGGTCACCGTCACCGAGCCCTGGAGCAGGACGAACAGCAGCGGCGCCCAGACACCCGAGTCCCGCACCGCCTCGCGGACGTCGGGGAGCCCGGTGGAGCGCAGCACGAGGGCGATCACCACGATCGCGGCCACCCCCAGCACACCGGCCGTCAGCCGCACCCACCTCACTGGTCGACGGTACCGATACCGGCCCCACGGGCACCGCGCCGGGTGTCAGGTGACCTCGCGCAGGTGCGGCAACAGCGCCCGCATCGCGCGCCCGCGGTGCGAGGCCGCGTCCTTCTCCCGCGGGCTCAGCTCGGCGGAAGTGCGGTCCTGCCCATCGGGCACAAAGACCGGGTCGTAACCGAACCCACCCGAGCCGCGCGGGGCGTGCGCGATCCGGCCCGACCACTCGCCGTGCACCACCGTCTCCGGCCCACCGGGCACTACCAGCGCCGCCGCGCAGACGAACGCCGCGCCGCGCCGCTCGTCGGGCACGTCCGTGAGCTGGCCGAGCAGCAGCTCCAGGTTGGCGGTGTCGTCCCCGTGGCGCCCGGACCAGCGCGCCGACAACACTCCCGGCATGCCGTTCAGCGCCTCGACGGCCAACCCCGAGTCGTCGGCGACGGCGGGCAGGCCGGTTGCGGCCGCGGCGTCGCGGGCCTTCGCCAGCGCGTTCTCCGCGAACGTCGCCCCCGTCTCCGGGGCGTCGGGGAACGCCGGCACGTCCGCGAGGCCGATCACCTCGACGGGTCCCCCGTCCAGCAGCCGCCGCAGCTCCGCCAGCTTGCCGGGGTTGCGGGTGGCCAGCAGGAGCTTCATCCCGGCAGCTCGCCCGGGTACGGCTCGGCGAGGGCGGCCGCCTGGATGTCGGAGAGCTGCCGGATGCCGGCGAGCGCCATGTCGAGCATCACGTCGAGGGTGCGGCGGGTGAACGTGGCACCCTCGCCGGTGCCCTGCACCTCGATGAGCGTGCCGGTGTCGGTGGCGACGACGTTCGTGTCCACCTCGGCGCAGGAGTCCTCGACGTAGGGCAGGTCGAGCCGCACGCGCCCGTCCACCACCCCGACGCTGACGGCCGCGACCTGGCAGGACAGCGGCTTGGGGTCGGCGAGGTGACCGTGCGCCCCGAGCCAGGTGACGGCGTCGGCCAGTGCCACGTAGGCCCCGGTGATCGCCGCGGTGCGGGTGCCGCCGTCGGCCTGCAGCACGTCACAGTCGAGCGCGATGGTGTTCTCGCCCAGCGCAGCGAGGTCGATGCACGCCCGCAGGGAGCGGCCGATGAGCCTGCTGATCTCGTGGGTGCGCCCGCCGATCCGGCCCTTGACCGACTCACGGTCGCTGCGGGTGTTCGTGGACGAGGGCAGCATCGCGTACTCGGCGGTGAGCCAGCCCAGCCCGGAGCCCTTGCGCCAGCGCGGCACACCGTCGGTGACACTGGCCGCGCAGAGCACCTTGGTGTCCCCGAACTCGACGAGCACCGAGCCGGCCGGGTGCTTCTGGAAGCCCCGGGTGATCGTCACGGGGCGGAGCTCGTCGTCGGACCTGCCGTCTGCTCGTGTCACCCTGTCAGCTTATTGTCCGGCACATGCCCACCGTGGACGGCCTCCCGCTGCACCCGCTCGTCGTGCACGCGGTGGTGGTGCTGCTCCCCCTGGCTGCACTCGGCACCCTGCTGGTCGTCGTCCGACCGGCGTGGTGCCGGGCGTTCGGCGTCCCGGTGCTGCTCCTTGCCCTGGTCGGGGTGGCCGCCGTGCCGGTCGCGACGAGCACCGGGGAGCAGCTGCAGGCCGCGTTGCCCGGCCCGAACCCGCTCATCGCGGTGCACCAGGATCGCGGCGAGATACTGCTGCCCGTCGCGATCACGTTCCTGGTGCTGCTCGCCGTCGCGGTGCTGGCCGGGCGCCGGGCCGACCGCAAGAACAGCGAACCCTCCCGGGCGACCACAGCGGTCGGAGTGCTCGCCGCCGTCGCCGGCCTCGCGGTCACCGGACTCGTGATCTGGATCGGCCACGCCGGTGCGACGGCGGTCTGGCAGGGTGTGGGCGGCGGCTGAGGCGTCAGACCTCGTAGAACCCGTCTGGGAGCACCAGCTCCACGGGGCCGTCGAACGCGGTTTTCGCCTCGGCCAGCAACGCCGCGCCGTCACACCACGCCGGGACGTGGGTGAGCAGCAACCGCCCGGCCCCCGCCGCGGCGGCGTGCTCCCCGGCCTGCCGACCGGACAGGTGCACCCCCGGCGGCGGCTCGTCCCACTCCGGGGTCTCGTGCGGCCAGGTGGCCTCGCACAGCAGCACATCCACGCCGCAGGAGAGCTCGACGAGAGCCTCGCACGGGCCGGTGTCACCGCTGTAGACCAGGCTGCGACCGCCGTGCTCGACGCGCAGGGCGAACGCGTCGCACGGGTGGTCCACTCGGGCCGCCCGCACGGTCGCACCGGCCACGGTCGCGCACCCCCCGTCGGAGAGCGGGTGGAAGGTGAGGACGTCGGTGAGGTCGGTGGCGACCCGCTCGGCTACCGACGGCGCGTAGGCGGCGGCGAACCGGTCCGGCGCCTCGCCCGGCGCGTACACCGGCAGCGGTCGCGTCGCCGGGTCGTACGGCGGGCTCGGGTGGTAGCGACGGTGCACGACCAGCGAGGCGAAGTCGGAGCAGTGGTCGGGATGGAGGTGGGAAAACAGCACCGCGTCGAGCTCCCACGGGTCGAGGTGGCGTTGCAGCGCCCCGAACGTCCCGCTGCCCAGGTCCAGCACGAGCCGCGCGTCGCCAACCTCAAGGAGATACCCCGACGCCGGCGACGTCGGACCGGGGCCGCTGCCCGAGCAGCCGAGCACGATCAACCTCATGCGGCACGCTAACGTGGGCGAGTGCGGCGCAGCCACCACAGGCCGACGAGCGGCAGCACGAGCGGCACGTAGCCGTAACCCCGGCCGAACCCCGACCACACGGTGTCGTCGGGGAAGTCGGCGGTGTCGAACACCGTGAGCGCGCCCACGACCAGCACGCCGACCAGCTCGAACCCGACCGCCCCCCACGCCAGCCGCCGCGCGCCCGCCCCACGACCGGCGAGCCCGACCGTGGCCAGGATGTAGACGACCCCGGCGAGCGCCGAGAGCAGGTAGGCGAGCGGAGCCTCGTCGAACTTCCCGACGATCTGCACGCCCGCACGCGCGGTGGCCGACAGCGCGAAGATCCCGTAGACGGCGATGAGCACCCGCCCGGGGCCGGAGGAGGTAGCGCGGGCGGGCTCAGGCACCGGCCGCCCACAGTCCCTGCAGCCGCAGCACGGCCACGCCGGTGGCGATCGCGCCGACGGCGATCACCGCACCACCCCAGCGGGTCGGCTCGGCGGTGGCGAACTGCGTCGCGATCGGCAGCACGCACACCGACACGGCGAGGTAGATCAGGAAGGTGGTGGTCTCCGGCAGCGTGACCCCGCCGAACACCCGGACGACCGCGATCACGGCCTGTAGCGCCAGCAACCCGACGACGCCACCGACGGCGAGCCGTATCGCCGCGCCCGGGGGCCGGTTCGCGATCGTACCGACGACGCCGAACACCGCCAGGGCGCCGGCTGCGACGAGCACCACGAGCACCAGCGCGTCGATCACCAGCGCGACGTTACCCGAGCGACGCGGGTGCCGATCACCCAGATCCGGCCGGTGCGGGTGGCGGCCACGGGCCACCGGACGGCCGGCAGCACGACCGTACGGGGCATGGGCGACAGTCTAGGTTGACCCGAGCGGCGCCGGACCGGCCCGCTGATCGGCCCGGGCGACCAGCCGGGCGGCGAGCAACCCGGCCAGCGCGCCGAACAGGTGGGCCTGCCAGGAGATGCCGGGCTGGCCGGGCAGCACCCCGAACAGGACCCCGCCCCAGATCGCGAAGAGCACGATCGCGAGCCCGATCTGACGAGCGCTGCGGGCGAAGAACCCGCGGGTGAGCAGGAACACCAGCCAGCCGAAGATCACCCCGGACGCGCCGATGTGGTTGGTTTCGTCCGGCCCGATGAGCCACACGCCGAGGCCGCCGAGCACCCAGATCGTGCCCGTGACGGCAATGAACTGCCCGACACCACCGGCCATGGCCAGGAACCCGAACACCAGGAACGGCACGGTGTTGGCGAGCAGATGACCCCAGCCGTTGTGCAGCAGCGGGGACCACACGATCCCGTCCAGCCCGTCGATCCTGCGGGGCAAGATGCCGTTCGGGTCCAGGTCCAGCGGGGTGAGCTGGTCGAGGGCCTCGGAAACATAGAGCAGTCCGGTGAACGCGAGCATCGTGAGCAACGCGGGCAGCGGTGCGGCCGGCAGCACCCGGGCGATCGAGCGGCGCGGCGCCGGAGCAGGAGCGACCATGCCTTCCACGGTACGCGGAACGACCGCCACCGTGTGCCAAGCCGACCTCGCTTCGGCACGATGGGGCCCACCCCCACCGAGATGCCCGGCATTGTCCTGGTTGGCGGTGCTCGCCGAAGCAAGGACGCTGCTGTCGCGCTTGTTGGGCTACAGCGTCGCTGGACCGACTGCTCCTGGGTGTCGAGTACGCCGACGGCCGCGGACCGCATCACCTGAGTGGGCTAATCCTCGTTAGTCACGTCGTGTTCGCCACGTCGGTACACGTACGCTGCGCATATGTCGATCACAGCAACAGCGTCGACGGCGCAACGGGAGCACCACCGAAGTAGGCGACCCGGTTTTGTCCTGTCCGTGGTTCTGCTGCGACGGGGGTGGTGGCTCGGAGGCAATTCCGGGTTCGGCTGGGACAAAATCTACCACAAGCACAGTATTACCAACATGAATCTGGTCGAGAAAATCATAAAGAACCCAAATGGTGGCGAGCTCCAGGGCACCGCGAGAGTGTACCGAGGATTCACCCAGCGATTCCGATGTGATATCTCCGGCCGTTGCACGGAGGTAGAGCGGATACCGTTGAAGGCTGTTGTCGAGTTCCGGAACGACCCCAACATGCTCGGCCAGAAGGGCGTCATCACCGCGCACTGTACCCACGGGCCCCTCGAGTGCCCGAGTTGGGTCAACAACGTGCGGAACGTGGCTCCGGCATGACCGGCGGTGAGGAGACGTCGGGGTTGGGTCAACCGGTGGAGAACGCGCCCCTGCGCCCGGTCGTCGAACTGACCCCGGAGTGGGCGACCGCCGTTGCGTACGCGTTCATCGACGTCGTCACGTCGGAGGAACGGCAAGGTCTTGATCCGCCCCAGGTGGACGAGTGCTGGGTTGCGGAGGATCTGGCTGTCTACCTTCGGTACCGGGTGGGCGTCGACGGCGAGATCAAGGTGGGCACGAGGATCCCCGACTCGAACATCGATCCGACGAGCGCCGGTTATGCCCTCGATCCGCGACAACAAGCGTTCTACTTCCTCCATGACATCGACACCGCGCCACCCGCGCAGTGGACAGACCAGTTGGGTTATGGGTGGTTCGGCTACGAATCACCACCGCAAGGATCCTGGCAGTATGCAGTCGAGGAGCTTCCGCGCATCGTGACTGTTCGGAGGCTCAACGTCACACGGGAGCCAGAATGAGAACAAAGCTGATGAGTCGGCTCGCGGCTGGCTCGGTCGTCGGATATCGACGGGACTGCCTGCGACTCCACCTACGCTGTACAGCTGGTCCGGGCCCGTTCCTTCTTCCCGGACGAGGTGGTGCACCGCTTCGATGGTGGTCGGGCATGCGACGGGCCGGTCACCCAGACCGGGCTGTCGTGGACCGCGGGTAGGTTCCATTTCGACGCCCGAGTGACGTTACGCCAGGAGTCGCAGTTCGGGCGTGGGTTCGTACGAGCGGATTGGTGACCTTGTGGTCCGACTGGAACTCGATGCGGTGACGGTCAGCTACCTTCGGCGGGATGCGGTGCTCGACGTGTCAGCCAGATTCAGTGTCGGTGTGACGGCGCTGGTGGGGCCGAACGGCGCAGGGAAGTCGAGTCTGCTGCGGGTGATCGCCGGCATGCAGCGCGCCAGCCACGGCACCGTCCGGCTGGGGAGCGAGGAACCGTGCCACGTCGCCGGGTGGCAACGTGCCATCGGGTACCTGCCCCAGGAGCCTGACCTGGCGGGAGGTGTCACCGTGGCCGACACGGTCGCCCTCGCCGCCTGGCTGAAAGACGTCGGCAGGCGAGAGCTTCGGGGCTCGGTACACGCGTCGCTGAAGCTGGTCGGGCTGGAGGACCGCGCCGCGGAGCGGACCCGGACCCTGTCCGGCGGGATGCGTCGCCGGCTCGGCTTTGCCACCGCGGTGGTGCACCGTCCAACGGTGCTGGTGCTCGACGAACCGACCTCGGGGCTGGACCCGGAGCAACGTGCCTCGCTCGGCGAGGTGATCAGAACCCTCGCGGACGGCCGGATCGTCGTGCTGTCCACCCACGTGCTGGACGACCTACGCCGGGTCGGGGGCGAGGTGGCGGTGATGTCTGCGGGGAGAATCGCGTTCCACGGCACGCTGGACGAGCTGGCGGCCGCCGCCTCGGCTCGGCTCGGCCGCACGCTCGACTCGGCTCGACCGGAAGATCTGGACTGCGCCTACCTGAGCTTCCAGGAAGCTGCCGCACTGTGAGGCTGCTCCTGCTCCGCACGACGGCGGCGCGTTGGCTCGCACCGCTGGGTGCAGCGATGGCCGCTGGTGCGTTGATCCTCGACGCAGGTTGGGAGGGCAGCTGGGGTGACACCACGTTACGCGCCACTACCCAACTGTTGCTGCTGCTGCCGTTGGTGATGATCGCCGGCGCGCTGGATGCCCGACGGCTGCTGCGACCTGCCGCACAGCCCTCCGCCGTGTCGGCTGCCCGGTCACCGGCTGCGGTGGCGACGCAGCTCACCGGGGCGGTAGTGGTCTGGGGCCTCGGCGGTTACCTGTTCGTCCTGGCCATCGGTTACGCGGTCACGGCGAAGATCAACCCGTTGCTGCCACCTCCCATCCCGTGGGTATGGATCGCAGCGGGCGCGGGCGCCGTCGTCGCGCATGCGGGGCTCGGGGTGCTGCTCGGCCGCCTGGTGCCGATCCTTGTGGCGCTGGCGCTGTCCGGGCTGGTCGGCCTGGTCGGCAACGCCGTACTGGCCGCCGAGCAGGGCAGCGTCGCGGCACTGTTCAGCGTTGCCGACGCCGCGTTCCTCGGCGGCGCGACGACCCCCCGGCCAGTGGTGCAGCTACTTCAGGCCGGGTTCTTCCTCCTCGTCGCCACGACCGCGATCACCGTGACCGCGGTCCTCATCCGGCGGACCCGAGCCGCCGTGGTAACCGGAGTCGTGATCGGATTACTCGCCGTCAGCGCCGCGATCGGGCTTGCGGCCACCGGAGGCGACAAGACCAGGTGGATCACCGAGGCCGATGGCCCCCGGACCTGCACACCGGACGGCATCGTCTGCCTCTGGTCGGACCACGGGTTCCTGGCGCCCGGCTACGCCGCCCTCGGCCGAGCGATGCTCGCGGATGCCCCGGAGTCGGTGCCGACGAGGGGGTGGACCGAGATCGGGCTCACGCGGTCGTCCGAGCACGCGGAGCTGTACGTCGCCGGCAACCAGCCGTCGGTGGACAGCATGGCGACAGCACTCGCCGACGGTGTCCTGGACCAGCTGGCGCCGCGGCGCACCCTGGACGACTCCCGGTGGCGGCTGGCCGAGACCTGGCTCGCGGCGAAGGTGCTCGACGGTGCCGCTCAGGACGAGTTCGTCGCCACCTACGGCAGACCGGTAAGCGCCGTCCTGGCCCAGCTACCGGACGCGCAGTGGGCATGGTTCTCGCAGACCGTCCGCACCGCGCGTGGCTGACGCGGAAAGACGAGCCGACATGCTGTCGATGACCCCGATCGTGGCCACCTACCTGCGTGCCCGGCGGCTGCCGCAGCGACTGGCCGCGCTGGCCGTGACCGGGCTGCTCGGCGCGGCGATCGCCCAGGTTCCCGTACCGACCGTCCGAGTCGACCTGGCGGCAACGAGCTATCCGGCGGTGCTCGCCGGGGCGCTCGTGCCGGTGCTGATCGGTGTGCTCGCCGTGACACCTGCCCCGGTCCGGCTCCGTTGGCTGACTGCCGTCTCGACCGGCCGGGTGCGGTTGCTGCGGGCCGTCGAACTCACCGTGGTGACCGTGGCGGCGAGCCTCGCGGCGGTACTGTGCGGCGTCACCGCCGGGCTCGGCGCCGCGGCGGTGCAGAACGCGCTGGTCACCCTGTGCGGAGCCCTGGTGTTCGCCGTCGCGATCGGCGCCGGAGCAGCCACGGCGGTGACGGGAGCGGGGGCCGTTGTCTTGCTGCTCGCCTCCCCGAGGCTGGCAGACACGGCATGGGTGGTAGTCGACATGCAGCCCGACACCGCGGACTGGCTGATGATTGGAGTGCTCGCCGGGATCGCGACGGCTGCGCGGATCAGACCCGGATTCCGAGAGTAGCGAACACGTCGATCTCCATACCCGCTCGGCTCGCAGCTGTTCGCACCTGAGCCACTGGCGACCGTTCCACCGCTCAACGCGGTTTCTCGTAGTCGCTGTCGATGTGCTTGAGCAAAGCGCGCGCGGCGTCGTCATGCAGGGCGGCTGGGGTCTGAAGCTGGCCACAGGACCGACCACCTGGTCATCGTCGATGATCCAGAAGTCGCGCTCGATGAGTCCTTCGGGGAGGGACCGCACCCCAGCCCATAAGCGCCGAGACGCTGAGCTGTTGAGCTCGGACGAACGACTCGCGTCCAGCCCGAGGTTGCCCTGCGCCGTCGAACTGATCGTCTGACCGGAGCGCATGAGTGGGCTACTAACCGGAAACTGAGCTAACGGACTCCTGTCCCATTCCGATGTAGGCCAGCGACGGGTCACCGAAGAATCCGCAGACGACCTCCGGGAGTTGTTGCAGACGCTCCAGGGCGCGGGTGGCG
>Ga0136617_10000411_pt1 | contig 35630 bp, 32 predicted proteins | sample AntDrymUQ3222106_2_FD_129672 | JGI IMG/M metagenome (GOLD analysis project Ga0136617, IMG submission 129672) | Polar desert sand microbial communities from Dry Valleys, Antarctica - metaG UQ322 (21.06) | ecosystem: Environmental > Terrestrial > Soil > Desert | place: Antarctica: Dry Valley... | reverse complement strand
CTCATTCCGTTGTTCGTCGGCGAGGCACTGGTGCTGGGCACGGAGTGGACGGGCATCGGGCTGGGAGTCTTCGCCGTGGCCAACGCAGCAGCGCTGTTTCCCTCCGGACGGTGGGCTGACCGGGTGGGTCGCAAGCCCTTGATGATCCTGGGGACGACGGCGGCGACCCTCGGCATGGCGATCCTCATCGCGCCCGCGGCCCTGACGCTGTTCCTGATCGCTATGGCCGTGACCGGAGCCGGTACCGGGATGCTCGCGGTCGCGCCGCCGGCCATCGTGGCCGACGTCGCACCGGCTCGCAGTGGAGGTGCTGTTGCGCTCTACCAGATGTCTCTCGATGTCGGGGCGATGATCGGGCCGCTGGCCGCGTCCGCGCTCGTCGACAGCGGAGGATGGGGATCGACTGCTGCCGCGGGCTATTCCACCGGATTCGCCCTGACGACGGCGGTACTGGCGATCGGCGTGGTGCTGGCGATCCGGATGCCCGAAACCCGTCCGCGCTAGGTGGTTTCCGGGGGAAGTTCGATCTGGACCGCCTGGCGGGTGGCGATCAGGGGCGCGATGAACTCGCTGATGATCCGTACGTGTTCGGGATGGTCGAGGTAGGCCGGCAGCGTCTCCGGGCCCTCGAGGGTGGCGGCGACCGCGAAATCGGCGTTGCCCTCGCGCAGTCCGAGGTCTGGGCCGAAGCGGTAGGAAAGCAGTTCGGGAATCTGGTCGGGCAGTGAACTCAGGGCCTCGATGACTGCCAGCACGTCGTCATTGGTGACGTCTGGGCGCCAGGTGAAGGTCACCAGATGCATGATCACGCGGCCGAGCCTACTGACCTGACAGCGGTGCGAGCCCGGGGTTGACGCCGGGCCGTCGAGAAGGTTCACTGATCCCAGGCATTCGAACATGTGTTCGAATGATCGAGGCACCGCTGTTGGGTGCCGAACGACTGTGCCGGAGCCGATGCCCTCGACCCGTGTCGGCTCCGGCTCAGTGGTGCCGGTCCGTTGTGATGTTTCTGTCGTTTCAGTGTGCAGGAGGCAGTCATGAGCCGTCTGCCTGAGGCCGGTCGTGGCGAACCGATCGAGGTGCGAGCGGGCACCCGGACGTGTGCGAGTGCGACTCCGCAGAGTTTCTCGTGGCGGGAGCGTCAGTACGACGTCGCTGCCGTCCTTGATCACTGGGTGGAGTCAGGACCTTGGTGGCGCCGGTTCAGTGGCGGAGAAGCGATCGTTCAATTGCACTGGTGGCGAGTGGAGACCCGGCCAGGACGGGAATCCAGTGCCGCCCCGGGCGGCGTCTTTGACCTGTGCTGGGACGAGGCGGCCAACCGGTGGGTGTTGGCCCGTGTCCATGACTGAGGTGCCCAGTGCAGTGGGCTCGGCTCGCTTCGATGGGCGGGGTTCGGCGGCGTCGTTGCTGGCTCAGGCACGAACCGAGCTGGTCGAGGCAGCTACCGAACCCGACCCCGAGCCCCGTTATGCCCGAGCGCATCTGGCCGCCCTACGGGCTGCTGCGGCAGTGCTCGCCCAACGCAGCGAGCTCGGAATTCGGCCGCGGCGGCGCGGATTGCGCAGCGCCTGGGACCTGCTGATCGAGTTGGCACCGGAGTTGGGGGAGTGGGCCGGGTTCTTCGCCGCCGGTGCCGGCAAGCGGGCCGCTGCAGAGGCCGGGATTCTCGGTTCGGTGAGCGCCCGGGAGGCCGATGACCTGATCCGGGAGGTGGCGACGTTCTGCCGCCTCGTGGAGCGAGTGACGGGCGGCGACAGGGAGTGAACCTCGCGCTGAGTAACTGGTCACTTGCCGCAGGTGCCAGATGCGGCAAGTGACCAGTTACTGCGGATGGTCAGTCGACGGGGTGGCCGAAGACTTCCACCTCACATCGGCGCCCGGGCGCTCGGCCCAGCCGAGCATCGGTGGTGACCAGCGGTGCGTCAAGCGCTTCCGCCAGAGCGATGTAGGCAGCGTCGTAGGCGGTCATCGCATCGCGCAGTTCCCAGATCCGGTCCCGCAGTCCGACATGGGAGTAGCGGGTGATCGTCATGGCATCGAGGTCCGTCCGCGCCGATGTGGCGAGTTCTACGGTGATTTGCTGCCTGAGAAGCAGATGCCGAAGGGCGTGGAGCACCTCCACATCGATCAGATGTGGAGCATGCCAGGGCTCTGCGAAGACGCGGCGAGCCAGCAAGGCCGAAGGTCGGTGCCCAGCGAGGAGTTCCACGACTGCCGAGGCGTCGATCACGATCACCGCTCGTCGCGACCGGCCCGGATAGCCTTGATGATCTCCTGCGTGCTCGCCCCGCCCTCGCGTTGCGCCGAACGCAGCAGGATCTCGGCGTTGGGTGAGCGTTCGGCGACCCGTCTCAGCTCGGCCAGCACGTACTCCGACAGGGAGACACCGGCGGCCGCTGCACGCTCGCGCAGGCTGGCGTGGATCTCGTCAGGCACATTGCGGACTTGGATGACTCGGCTCATGGGGGGCATCCTACACCCAACTTGGGTGCACAACACCCAAATTAGGTGTCAGCGTGGGTGACCCGTACATACACCTCCACGTCGCATCCGGCTATTCGCTTCGGTACGGCGCCAATCACCCCAGCGAGTTGGTCGAACGCGCCGCGGAGCACGGGATGAGCGCGCTGGCGCTGACCGATCGGGACGGCCTGTCCGGTGCGGTTAAGTTCGCGGTGGCCTGCCGGGAGGCCGCTATCCGGCCGATCTTCGGACTTGACCTGGCCATCGGCTCGGTGGCCGGCCAGCAGCTCGTACGCCCGCCCGGCCGCAAGACACCGGCCCGCGGCGGGGCGAGCGTGGATGCCCGGTTGCCCCGTGTCACCGTGCTCGCCCGGGCCGGGATCGGGTGGCGAGCACTGTGCCGGCTCACCAGCGCCACGCACATGGCTGGGGAGCGGGGGCAACCGGTGTGCAGCCGGGATCTGGTGGCCGAGCATGCGGGCGAGGATGCCCTGGTCGCCCTGCTCGGCCCGGACTCGACAGTGGGGCGGGCGTTGGCCGGACGCCGACCCGACCTGGCCGAGGCCGAACTCGCAGCCTGGCGGGACCGGCTGGGTACCCAGCAGGTCTATCTCGAGGTCGTCCACCATCGCGCGCAGGGGGATCGGTCCCGTGCGGAGTCGATGCTCCGGTTCGGTCTACGGACCGGCGCGCCGATGGTGCTCACCAACGCGGTCCGCTATGTCGACCAGTTCGACGCCCCGACCGCGGACGTCCTGGACGCGAGCCGGCGTCTGGTTCCGCTCGACGTGCGCCACCTCGACCGGCGCAGCGCCGAGGGTTATCTCAAGTCCGGCAAGGAGATGGCCGAGATCGCCGCGGACCTCGCCGACGACGAGATCGGCGCCCGGTTGCTCACCGCGACCGCCCGGTTGGCAGAGCAGTGTGCGGTCGACCCGCGGCGCGACCTGGGGCTGGGCACAGTGCACTTCCCGGAACTCGACGTCGTCCGCGCACCCAGCGAGGAGGGGCTGCGCGAGGGGGAAGTGCTCTCCCAGCGCTGCCAGGCGGGATTCGGCCGGCGAGGGATGGCAGTCACCGACGCCGTACGCCAACGCTTGGACGACGAGTTGGAGGTCATCGGAAAGATGGGCTTTCCGTCGTACTTCCTGACCGTCGCCGATGTCGCCGACCTGATCCGCTCCATGGGAGTACGCGCGGCCGCCCGCGGTTCAGGAGCGGGAAGCCTGGTCACCTATCTGCTGGGGATCTCCGACGTCGACCCGATCCGCTATCGGTTGCTGATGGAGCGGTTCCTGTCACCGCTGCGAAAAGCGTTGCCCGACATCGACATCGATGTGGAGTCAGCGCGCCGGATGGAGGTCTACGACGCGGTGATCGACAGGTACGGCGACGACCGAGTCAGTTGCGTGTCCATGATGGACACCTATCGGGTACGCCATGCGATCCGCGACGTCGGAGCGGCACTCGGGATGCCGCTGGGCGAGATCGACACGCTGGCCAAGGCCTTCCCGCACATCCGTGCCAACCAGGCAAGGGCAGCGCTGCGCGACCTCCCGGAGTTGCGGGCCAGCGGGATCGGGCAGGCCAAGCTCGAGTTGCTCTTCGACCTGGTAGAGAGTCTCGACGGGCTGCCCCGGCACATCGCCCTGCATCCGTGCGGGGTGCTGCTCTCCGACCGCACCCTGCTCGATCGGACGCCAGTCGAACGCAGCTTCCTCGGTTATCCGATGAGCCAGTTCGACAAGGACGACGTCGAGGAACTCGGCCTGCTCAAGCTCGACCTGCTCGGCATCCGGATGCAGTCGGCGATCGCGCATGCACTCGACGAGGTCCGGCGGATGGACGGGATCGAGGTGAACATCGACGCCATCCCCCGGGATGACCCGACGACCTACGAACTCATCCAGTCCACCCGAACGCTGGGGATGTTCCAGATCGAGTCACCTGGGCAGCGCGAATTGGTCGGCAAGTTCGCCCCGGAGAGCTTCGAGGACATCATCATCGACATCTCGCTGTTCCGGCCCGGCCCGGTCAAGAGCGACATGGTCACCCCGTTCCTGATGGCCCGGCAGGGCTGGGCCGAGCCGAAGTACCTGCATGAGAGCCTGCGGTACTCCCTGGAGCAGACCGGTGGCGTCGTGGTCTTCCACGAACAGGTGCTCGAGATCGTGCACACGGTCACCGGGGTCACCCTTGCCGAGGCCGACGAGGTACGCCGTGCCTTGGGGCACAAGGACGGTCACCCGGAGGTGCAGGCCTGGTTCATGCCGATCGCACTCGACCGGGGATATTCGGTGCCGGATGCCGAACGGATCTGGGAGGTGCTGGCCGCCTTCGGCTCGTTCGGGTTCTGCAAGGCCCATGCCGCGGCCTTCGCGCTGCCCACCTACCAGTCGGCCTGGCTCAAGGCGCACCACACAGCGGCCTTCGTCGCCGGAGTGCTGACCCATGACCCGGGGATGTACCCGAAGCGGCTGATCCTCGACGACGCCCGCAACTTCGGGATCCCGGTCCTGGGCCTGGACATCAACGTCTCCGACGGGGTCTATCGGGTCGAGGCAGTACCCGAGTCCTCTGTGTCTTCTGGCTCCACTGTCTCCACCTGGGCGCCGCCGGAGTGGCTGCCAGCAGGGATGCCCGATCCCACCCGGTACGGCATCCGGTTGTCCCTTGCCGACGTCAAGGGCATCAACGATGCCGAGGTGGCCGGCATCGTGGCCGGTCGGCCGTACGCCTCGCTGTCGGATTTCTTCTACCGGGCGGGTGCCTCCCGCCCGATCGTGGAGCGGCTGATCGTGGCGGGTGGGTTCGACTCGCTCTACCGGATCGGGCAGGCCAGTCCCGTACGCCGGCGGGGAACGGTGAACCGGCGGGACCTGCTGCTGCAGACCAAGGAACTCGACGAATGGGTGCGCGGCGCCAAGAGGGCCACCGGGACGCTCACCCCACGCGGGAGCAGGCGCTCAGCGTCGGCAGGTGGGACTCAACTGATCTTCGACTTCCCGACGCCGGGCGACCGGGAACTGGCTGGTTCGGCGGGCGGTCTGCCGGAGATGACCGACGCGGAGCGGGTCAGTGCGGAGTTGGAGGTGCTCGGCCTGGATGCCAGCCGGCATGTCGTGGACTTCTATCTCCCGCTGTTCGGGGCGCTGGGCATCGTCCGGGCCAAGGATCTGCTGGGCACCCGGAGTAAGTCCGAGGTTCTGGTGGCCGGGGTGAAGGTGGCCACCCAGACCCCGCCGGTTCGCTCGGGGCGGCGGGTGGTCTTCGTGACTCTCGACGACGGAACGGGATGCGCTGATGCGACCTTCTTCGAGGACGCCCAGGGGCCCTATGCCGCAACGGTTTTCCACTCCTGGTTGTTGGTCATCCGCGGAGAGGTACGCCGGACCGGGCCACGGGGGATCTCGCTGCGAGCGACCGGTGCGTGGGAGTTGCCGACGCTGTACGAGGCGTGGAACTCAGCCGGGCTCGACGCTGTTGACGATCTGATGGCCCAGACACCCGGGTTCTCCGAGCAAGCGATCCAGGGAGCAGCGCAGGCCCGTTCGCCACGACCGGTCATGACCAGGCCCGTACTGGTGCATCCCACCGGATTCCGGATGTCCCCGTACTCGGACCTGAAACCGCCGGGAGAGGACACCAAGACCGCGCCGCGCAAGCTCTGGCACGCCAGCCCCGGCAGCAGCGGCCACTGATTCCCACCGTTCTTCACGCGAAACGTCAAAACCGTGCTGTACAACCGGTCAAGGAGGAAACGAAGCTCTCTCTATGCTGATCAGCATTGTGCTCTGCACAGGCGGACGAGTGACGGGGAGCTCAAGTTATGCCTCAGTCTGGCGGGTTGCGGTGGACCCCCGAATATGCTCCGGCGCCGATCGCTACTCGGTTGATAACCGCGACTAGACCGACGATGAGCTCTATCGCGAAGAATGTTCCTTAAGCCATGACTCGTTGGGCTGCACTTGGTTCACTCGAGCGGCGCGATCTCAGTGGCCGAGGAGACTCGTCCCTGCAGGGGAGGCTTCATCGCAGGGGCACACCGTTAGGCTCGGCGGCGCCATGCGGTCCCCCGACGGAGCCTCTTCGCCAGACAGCGCATCGACGCGCGCGTCGGCGGTGTGGGCAGCCCTGGAGCCGATTCTGGACGGCGGCCCGCTGCGGGTCCTCGACGTCGGCGGTGGCACCGGGGGATTCGCCGTACCCCTTGCCCAACGCGGGCACACCGTGACCGTCGTCGACCCGAGCCCGGATGCTCTGGCCCTGTTGGCCCGCCGGGCTCAGGCAGCCGGAGTCGCCGCGGCGGTGAGCGGGGTCCAGGGCGACGGCGACCGGCTGACCGATGTCGTGTCGGCCGGCAGCGCCGACCTCGTGCTGTGCCATCACGTCTTGGAGTACGTCGACGAACCGGCCGCAGCTGCCGCCGCCCTGGCGACCTGCCTGCGCTTCGGCGGCTGGCTCAGCCTGCTCGCGGCAAATCAAGCGGCCGCGGTCCTGTCTCGAGCCGTCGGTGGTCGTCCGGAGGAGGCACTCGCGCTGCTCCAGGGGACGTCGGACGGGACCCGGCACCGCCGGTTCGAGATCGACGCTCTACACAGTCTCCTGGCACGAGCGGGGCTGTCGGTCCAGATGTGGCACGGCGTACGGGTGGTCGCGGACCTGTTACCCGCACTGGAGGCAGGCACCGAGCAGAGCGCGGTCCTACGGCAACTGGAAGCTGTCCTCTCCGAGCGTTCGCCATACCGTGACATGGCTACCGATTTGCACCTCCTCTGCCGTCGATGACTGGTCCCCCGCCTGAAGGCGGACAATCCGGACGGGCCCCCTCGCGGCCGGAGGACCTGTCGGTCCCGGCGTACGGGCAGCGCAGCCTGGCCGACCTGCTGCCCTCGATCGTTGCCGCCTTGGGCGTGCCGGGTTACGACGACGTCCTCGGTCTCACCCCGGCGCTGATCGACATCCGTCGAGTCATCCTGCTGCTCGTGGATGGGATGGGGGAACTCAACCTCGCTGAGCACGCGACGATCGCACCCACCCTGATGTCCCTGACCAGCCCCACCGGCGCGATCCACGCCTCGAGTCCCTCGACCACACCGGTGAGCCTGGCCAGCCTGGGCACCGGCGTACCGCCCGGCCAGCACGGCATCGTGGGTTTCACCGTCGCGATACCCGGCACAGATCGGCTGCTGACCCATATCGACTGGCGAGAGGACCCCGAACCCCGCGATTGGCAGCCCGCGCCAACGGTGTTCGAGAAAGCCGTCAGGTCGGGGGTGTCCGTGCGTGCCTCCGGGCCCGGCTCCTTCATCGGTTCGGGCCTGACCGAGGCGGTTTATCGCGGCGCCAGTTACCGACCCGCGGTCAGTGGCGGCGACCTCGTCTCCCAGTCCCTGGCTGCTGCCGCCGAGGGCGAACGTTCTCTCGTCTACGCCTATCACGGTGCCTTGGACATGACCGGTCACGTCCGCGGCTGCACCAGTGACGCATGGAGATTCCAGCTGGCCCAGGTGGACCTGATCGCAGCCACCATGCTTGCGGAACTGCCCGATGACACCGCGCTCGTCGTCACAGCCGATCACGGCATGATCGACGTGGCATCCACGGACAAGATCGACATGGATGCCAGCGCGGACGACCCTGGTGCCGAGCAGGCTCGGGCGCTCTCGGCGGGGGTACGACTGGTGGCCGGCGAGCCGCGGGCGCGCTACGTCTATACCCAGCCCGGAGCGGTCGCCGACGTGTTGGCCGCATGGACCGCGATCCTCGGAGAGCGGGCGTGGGTGCTCTCCCGCGAGGAGGCGATCGACGCGGGTCTGTTCGGCCCCACGGTCCCCGCGGCGCATGCCGAACGAATCGGGGACGTGGTGGCCTGGGTCAGGGACAACCATGCGATCACGGCGAGCCGCCGAGAGCCAGGCGCCCACGCACTGATCGGGTACCACGGCTCGCTGACCGATGCCGAGCTCAGCATCCCGGTGCGGATCGGCCGAAGCTGAGCGGTCCTGGCGGGGCCCAGGGCCAAGACTCAGGGCGTCAGCACCTCGCGCAGGCTGAGCAAGTCGAACAACCTGGCCGCTGCCGGGTGCATGGCCGAACAGGTGAGCCGGTGCAGCGCCGGGGTGTGCGTGGTGGCGACCTCGACGTTGAACTCGGCACCGTCGACATGGGCCAGGCGGGCCACCCAGCGGGCGTTGTCGGTCTGCTGCAGATCGATTGCGACGATGGCGTCGATCCGTCGCTCGCCGAGATACTCACGCAGATAGTGCTCGGCGGCTTGGGTAGGCACGGGTTGGACGCTGCGACCCCGGTAGTACGCCGCTTCGATCAGGCCGTCCGTGTGTGCGGTCAGGACGCGCGAGGCTGTCTCGCCGTCGAGTCCGCCGTAGTAGAGCCCGTGCGGCAGGATCACGAGATTGGCGGCGAACCGGTCACCGCCGACATGCGATGTCTCCCAGGTGTTGTCCGGGTAGTGCTTCGCCAGTGAGGAATAGACGGGACGGCCGAACAGGGCGCAGCAGGCATCGTGTCGGGCGTGAGTGCAGACCAGCAGGATCGGCTCCGTACTGGGTGTGCCCTGCGAGCCGTCGAAGGGAAGCTCCAACAGTTCCGCGTCCTGACCGTAGTCGCCCCACCATGTCGTCGGTGTCCGGGCATCTGACACGACATACCCCCAGCGTCGGGGGCGGGCAGGTTCACCGCGATCGGGCGGTCGGCGGATGACCTGGATCCGCACGCCGCGCTCGGCACATGCCTGGGCCAACCTCGCGGTGAGTGCGGGCTCCAGTTGGGACTCGCGGAGCGCATTGCGGCCCCATGCCCCGGGCTGCTCGACCAGGAGCCAGCGCCTCGCCGGCGCCGCGGTGGCTATCAACGGATCCCCACGGCGGCGAGCGGAGGGAGTACATCGTTGTGGATCGACTCGTGGGACGGGCCGGCGCCGCTGGGCTCCCATCAGGCCAGGACCGCGATGCCGGCGCGGATCAGTCGGCGGCCGAGGTCGAGGGCGGCCTCGGGATCGAGGCTCGCGACCTCACCCAGCGCAACGCTCCGGCCCGCCCGCAGCTCGCCGAGGATCCATTCGGTGCCGGCATCGAGATCAAGCAGATGGGTCGCGGTCTCGACCCGTACACAGTTGTCGGCCGTTTGCCACTGCAGGTCGAGATAGGGCCGAAGCTTGATCTCACTCTGATCGTCGAGTTCCGAGAGCGCGATGGCCGTACGGATCGGCGCCAGTGGAGCTGGTCGACTCTGTCCCCAGACCTGTCGCCGTAGCCGGCCCCCGGTCGGACCGGTCTCGGCATGCTCGAGCCACCTCGTGAGTACCGTGATCGCGGCGCGGACCTCTTCGGCCACCAGGGCGTCGTCGGTGAGGTCGATGCCCAGCGGCAGGCTGGCGCGCAGGTCGGGGTCGGTCGCGGCTTCGGCCAGCAGTGCCTCGGCGACCGCGAAGCGAGTCACCGAGTGCACGCCCACTGTCAGGTGAGCGCTGACCCCCTCGAGGGCCTGCGCACCGTGCACGTATCCGCGCGGGAGGTAGAGCGCGTCCCCGGGTTCGAGCACCGTGTCGATCAAGGCCTCCCCGCTGCTGGCCTGCTCGACGGCGGCTTTGCGATCGGTCCATGGCTGGGTCCGCAGTGGATCGACCAGGACCGGCGGATGGATCTGCCACCTCTTAGCACCTGCCACCTGCAACACAAACACGTCGTGTACGTCGTAGTGGTGTGCGAAGCCCTGGGAGCTGCGAGGGGTCAGGTAGGCGTTGACTTGGACGGGATGCGCGATCTCAGAGCGCAGCGCCGCCGCGAATTCGATCAGTGGCGGCCACAGCCGGTGCAGTCCCTGTAGGACGAGGGTGTTTCCTTCAGCAAAGAGGTCGAGGATCTTGTCGTCGGCCAGCTGGTCTCCGACGTCGGCGCCGGCGCCACCGCCTCGGGTAAAGCCAGCGACCGGTCGGATCGTGCCGCCCTTGGCGACCCGTAGGAACGGTGTCCGGACACCCCGTCGGGACAGCAGCTCGTCAACTGCGTCGAGGTCGAGCAGGTCGGCGAAATCTCGAGGCAGGCTGTCGGCAGGCGAGAGCAGGGCTCGGCGCGACCAGTAATCGGCTGCGAAAGCGACCGGCTCGACGTTCACGCAGCGCCGCAGGGCCGGGAAGCCATCGGCTTCCCGGCCCTGCGGGTCAATGCTGGAAATCAGGCGCTGCCGTCTGCGCCGCCATCGGCTCCGCCGTCGCCTCCGCCGTCCGCGCCACCATCAGCGCCACCGTCGGCTCCGCCGTCCGCGCCACCATCAGCGCCACCGTCCTGCTGGCCGGGGGTTCCCGAAGCGCCGCCGTCCGCTGGTCCTTCGGTGGCTGGTCCTGTGTCGTCCGTGGTCGTCACGTTGTCTCCCAATGGTCGTACCGGGGTCGATACGGGCGACTGCGCTGCAGGCCGTACCGGGCAGGTCGATCGAGCTGCCAACGCAAGGTCTACTCCTCCCGCGCTGCTGGGCAACGCCCGGGTTGGCAGGTCTGGGCCGAGTCGGGGCAAGCGACTAGCATATGTCTTGTCGAACACGTGTTCGACACGGTCTGACGATGTAAGTCGATGTCGTCGGGCGGTGCTGAAACTGCCGGCGGGAAGGATCCGACGTGCCCGTTTCTCCCGCTGCGCCTGCTTCGGAAACCGGGATCCTGCACGTCGACATGGACGCGTTCTTCGCCAGCGTCGAGGTCTGCAGGCGGCCCGAACTGGCCGGTCTGCCCGTGATCGTGGGGGGAGATGGCAACCGCGGCGTGGTCACCTCGGCGACCTATGAGGCTCGGCGATACGGAGTACGAAGCGCGATGCCCATGTCGCGCGCGAGACGGCTGTGTCCAACCGCCGTGATCGTGCCGGGCGACATGGCTGCCTACGTCGAGGTCTCCCACGCGATCATGGCCCTGTTCGCGATGGTCACGCCCCTGGTCGAACCGCTCTCCCTCGACGAGGCATTTCTCGACGTCCGGGGCGCCGGACGCCGGCTGGGGGATCCGGTCATGATCGGTCACTGGCTGCGGGCCAGGGTGGCCGACGAGCAGGGAATCACGTGTTCGGTCGGCGTCGCTGCCTCCAAGTTCGTGGCCAAGCTTGCATCCACCCACGCCAAACCCGACGGACTTCTCCGGGTCGCGCCCGGAGAGGTGATGGACTTCTTGCACCCGTTGCCGGTGGGAGCGCTGTGGGGAGTGGGCGCAAAGACCGAGGAACAGTTGACTCGATTGGGGCTGCGCACCGTCGGCGACATCGCGAACACCCCGCGAGCGACCCTGATCCGCGCTGTGGGCGAAGCCTCCGGTGCTCATCTGTACGAGTTGTCCTGGGGGCGCGATCCGCGCCACGTCGTACCGGACGAGCCGGATCGTTCCACCGGCGCCGAGGAGACCTTCGGCTCGGACGTGGATGACCCGGTGATCATCCACCGCGAATTGTTGCGGCTGTCCGAACGAACCGCCGGCAACCTGCGCTCTGGGGGACACGTGGCGCGGACGGTCACGATCAAGGTTCGATTCGCCGATTTCAAGACCATCACGCGATCCAAGACCTTGAGCCAGGCCACTGATGTAGGCCACGAGATCTACCACTTGGCCTGCGAACTGTTCGACGGCCTGGGCCTGGACCGGGCTCGGATCAGGCTCGTCGGCGTACGCGCGGAGGGCCTGCGACAGGCTGCCGACGCGCCCCATCAGATGCAGATCGGCGCTCCAGAACATGGCTGGCGAGATGCCGAGATGGCCGCCGATGCAGCGGCCATACGGTTCGGCAGGGGCGCGGTGCGACCGGCTGTACTGGTCCGCCGAGACCATCCTGGTAAGTCAAAAGGAACCGAACGGCCTCGCCAGACGTAAGTCTGGTAGAGGATGCGCCTTTCGCCTTGTCCCCAGGGCTCGTATCCTCATACATAGTTGAGACGCAGATCTGCCAGGGAGGCTGACGGTGCCACTCTCCGAGCATGAGCAAAAGCTGCTTGAGCAGATCGAACGCGAGCTCATCAACGATGACCCCAAGTTCGCCTCCACGGTTCGTTCCGCGGACGGTCGAGTACGCGCCCGGCGCAAGCTCGTGTGGGCGATCCTGCTGGGGATCCTCGGACTCGGCATGCTCATCGGGGGGGCCGTGACCTCCTCGATCTGGCTCGGCGTCCTCGGTTTCTGTGTGATGTTCGGTGGCGCGGCCGTGGCGGTGATGAATGCCGGCGCGGCGACCTCCAAGGCGCCGTCGGGCGGCTCGAGCCCTCCGTCGGGCAAGCAGGGGCAGCGCGGGAACCCGGTCAAGTCCAAGCTGGAAGAGCGCTTCCGCCGGCGCTACGACGGCTAGCCGCGCTCGGGCCCGGAGTCGTCGGCGGGCAGACCAAGGGTCTGACCCGCCACCCTGACTAGCACTCGATTGGTGAGCACGTCGACGCAGTCGAGCGCCTGATCGAGACTGCCGGGTAACCGATGCATTCCGTCGAGTCGGCCGCCGACACTGTCTATGAGCCGAGATACTTCTGCGCCCGTCACTGATCTGGCGAGCGTTTCGACCAGGCGAGCTGCGCCCACAAGGTCCTGGGCCAGGTCGAGCCGGTTGCCCGCGGCGACCCGGCTGGTGCGGGCGGCCAGGGCAATCTCGTCGACCAAGAATTCCATCAGCTGTCCGGGTTCGCCGTGACCGCCGCGGGCGGCGTGGTCGGCACGTGCGAGTTCATGGGAGTGTCGGCGACGGCGGGCGAGTTCGGCGATGTCGGCAAGCTGGCCGGCCTGCGCCCATGCGGTGATCTTCTCCCAGGATCCGATCCGGTCGATCAGTTCCTCATCCGAGCGCGAGGCGGGTTCCCACAGGTGCAGGGCGCCGGCGAGGTCCGGGCCGGGATCATCGGTGAGGTCGCCGAAGGCGCCGGGGTGGCCGGCGTCGTCTTGCCAGCCGGCCCATCGGTCCATCCTGACCGACGAAATCGCGGCGAACAACGAAACCGAGCCACATCCCGTACCCGCCGTTGCTGCGTCTTTGGTATTGAGCACACCCAGCCGCCTCAGCCCCCGATCAGCGACCCGGCGGTCGAGTCTTGCGTCGAACCGAGCGCATGGACGGGCGCATTCGATTGACGGTCGAGGCCGGAAGGATCCGGGCGCGCAACCGCTGCCGTCGTCCTGCATGCCGATTCAGCGCTCTCCGGGCCGAACGCAGTGGCGGAGCGAGATCCACCGACCGCGACAACGTGACCGACGCGGGTGCGTACCGAGCCCGTTCCTCGGCCAGGGCGATGTCGCGAACCGCGACCGCGCTGTCGGCGTCGAACATCGCATCGCGAGCAAGCCGCCGCGCCAACATCCGCGGTGTCTCGTCCTGTCGACTGGTGAGCCCGAGATCGGTCGCGGTGTCCAGTAATTCGTCCCAGGCTGCGTGAGCACCCGGTGCGTCTCGGCTCCGGCCGGCCAGGCGGGTGCGGCTTCGTCGGGTGCGTATCCGAATCAAGGCGGGGGTGATCAGCAGGATGATGGCCAGCAGGACACCGCCGCCCACCGCGATCGGAATCCAGTTGAGGCTGTCCTGGGCCGCGGTCCGGTTGAAGGTGTTGGGATCGCTGAGGCTTTCATCGAACTGATTCTCTGCTCCGCCGGGCAGTTGGCCGGGGGTGGCGCTCGGACCGGCTGAGGTCTGGGTCTCGTCTGCAACGCTGTCGGCCCGTGGGGCGTAGGCGAGTTCGACGGCCCGGCCCGGTCCGATCGGGGTCGGGTCGAACGGAATCCAGCCCAGCCCGCTGATGTAGGCCTCCACCCACGCGTGCGCGTCATCGGTGGTGACCGTCCATGCCCCGTCTTCCTTGGTGCCGGGCGTGTAGCCGAGAACAACGCGGGCAGGGACCCCGGCCGCGCGGAGCATGACGCCCATCGCCGCGGCGTACTGCTCGCAATAGCCCCGCTTGTTCTGCAGGAAGTTGACCAGGTCGTCATCGCTGGTGCCGGGTTCGGTGCTCAAGCTGTAGAGGAAGCCGTTCTCGCTGTCGGTCAGGTAGTTGTTGATCGCCAGTGCACGCTCGTACGGTCCGCCGGCGCCGGCCTCGGCGATCAGGGAATCCACCAGCGCCGCGACCGATGGGTCGAGCCCGGTCGGGAGTTCGGTGAAGTCGATCTGCAGCGGGTTGTCCGGATCGAGGTCGGGGGCTCGACCCAACTGGGTACGGGTTGGTTGCTGCTGTTGGGCGATGAGCGAGTACTCGAGTCCCTCTGTGGTGTCAGTGCGGCTGAAGATGGTTCCGCTGTTCTCGTCGTAACGCCAATCTCCCTCGACCTCCACCGCCACAGGCGATGAGAAGGTCGGCAGGAACCGGTCGTTGTGCTGTAGGACGGTGATGTCGGCCGTGATAGCGCGCAGGACCTGCGGTCCTGGTAGCCGCGCGAGCATGCCGTCTCCGGCCACCCGAACCTGACTGTCGAGGTTGGCCACCGACCAGCCGTCGGCCTCGTAGGTGTCTAGCGCAACCGATCGCAAGTAGAAGGGGTCATCGACATTGGTCTCGACCCGCAACAGGGACTGGCTCTCGGGCAGGGTGAGCTCCCCCTGCATGCGAGCCAGTGGGCTCAGGGACGTACCCGGACCGGTTCCGTTGCCGCCCCCGAACTGCTCTCCCAGCAAACCCTCGGGCCAGGTCGGGATGACCAACGGCAGAATCAGGCCCAGGCTGACTGCGCCCAATGCCACCTGTGTCGCGGTGACCAGCCCGGGGAGCGAGCCGTGCCCGCCCGGTGTCACGATGCGACCCCAGCGGGTCACACCGTCCCGGCCGTCGGCATAGAGCAGCAGCAGGTAGCCAAGTGCCGGACCGATGAAGCTGAGCCAACTCACGGAACCGACCAGGGTCGCCACCGGGACGAGGTAGATGACCAACAGGGCCAGACCGCCCAGAGCGGCGCGCTTCAGCCGGATCACCAGGAACTCGACCAGGATCGCGAGCAGACCGACGGCCAGCGTCGTCAGTGCAACCAACCCATTAAGGAGCAAGGCCGGCGCGGCCTGTCCTTGAAGGTCGAGCAACCCATCCCCGAGAGTGGACCCGAGATCACGAATACTGCTCGGGGTCGGGATCATGCCGAGGGTCGTGTGCTCGGCGAAGATCAGATTCATGACGACGAACGCGGCCAGCAGTTGACCCACCGGGGCCAGCGCGGCGAACCGGGGCAGGGCACGTATCCCGATGCCGGTCGCAGTGACCACGACGACCATGGCCAGCACAGAGGGCACCCAGCCGCGGTTGACGAAGACCGGCAGTAGCGCAGCAGCGGTCAGAAGGGTGGCTGCGCCGCAGGCCAGCCCCATTCGAACAGAGCGCCGCGTCTCCAGGACCGAGTCGTCGACCTCCCTCCGACCTCGACGGGCCGACGCGCTGGCAGGCGGGGCGACCTCCGTAGCCGTCCCCCCCGTCACGGCGTGCTCGCGGACGTCAAACGGGTGCCGCCATAGCCCTCGGAGGAGGCCGCGGTGCCGCTGTACCCGAATGCGGTCACGCCTGCCTGTGCCCAGGCGTCGGTGATCGTGACGCCCTCGGGGACGATCACGACGCGCCAGCCGGCACGGCGGAACACCCCAGCCGTCGCCACCACCTGCGGGCTCGGTTCGGCTACGGCCGGCCTCGGTGGACCGGAGGGCCCCGCACTCATGCCGTAGTCGGTGGCGCCACTTTGCGACGCGGTGGCCGACTGCCCGGGTCGGCCGCGGCGGCGCGGGCCGGTTGAGGTGTAGCTGGCCACGTCGGACAGCACGGCGATCGATGTCGCGGTCGAGGATCGTCCCCGGATCAGTGCGGCCGCGTCGTCTGGAGTCGCCTCGCCGAGAACGCAGACGAGCAGCCCATCCTCGCCGGCCTGGCGCAACTCCCTGATCCCGTGATCGAGACTGTCGATGGTCGACGTACGCACGATCGCCAACTGATCGAGCAGCGCCTCACGGGCGGCCAGCCCCGAAACGCCGTGAATCTCGCCGGCATCGGTGAACAGGCGTAGGCCGTAACCCAATCGGGTCAGGTGGTCACCGACGCTGGCGGCAGCGCTGACCGACCACTCGAAGCTGCCAGCCATCCCCTCGCCCCGGTGCGCTCTGCTGCGGGTATCCAGAAGCAGAGCTGACCGCGTCTGCCACGGCTGTTCCTCCCGGCGAACCATGAGCTTGCCGATCCGGGCGGTCGAGCGCCAATGCACCTTGCGTAGGTCATCACCGCTGCGGAACTCCCGGGTTGCTGCGTCGTCCTCGCCCTGGATGGATACCGATCGCGCGCTGCTGTCACCGCCGGTGGAGTACGCCCCACCAAGCCCCACTCCAGGCAGCGGATGTACCACGGGAACGATGGTGAGGACGTCTGTGGCAGCGAAGCCTCGGCTGCGCTCGACCAGGCCGAATGGATCGGTGAGCTTCAGCCGCAGGGGTCCGAGAGCGAACCGACCACGAAGGGCGGAGATCACCTGGTAGTTCAAGTCCACGCTCGCACCGGGTGCGAGCCGATCAACAACGAATCGGGCATGGGTCCCCAGCACATGCGGGACCGCGTCGTCGAGTTGTAGCAGTCCGCTGCGCTGCTCGGCCCGGTTCGTCACCCGTAGGACGATGGTGGCGGGATGGCCGACCGGCGTCCGGGCCGGCACGATCGATCTCGTGGAAGACAGCCGGAATCTGTTGCGGCCCACAAACAAAGAGGCCACGAGCGGCAGCGCGAGAGCGAAGATGGCCGCGCGCAACAGCGACGATTCACCGAGCGTGATGCCAGTGAGGACGAGCGCTACTCCTGCAGCCATGAGGCAGTTACCTCGAAGGGTCAGGTTCTCCCAGACACCGCGCATCTCAGGTCAGCCGATTGTCGTCAGGAACTCGAGCGCCAACTCAGCGCAGCGTCTCTTCGGGTGCGCTTCGGGGCACCGGAACACGTTTCACACAGTCGGCGATGATGTCGTAGGCACTGCGTCGCGCGATCTGCGCCTCCGGAGTCAGGATCACCCGATGACAGAGCACCGGCGCGACGAGTTGCTGGACGTCATCGGGCAGCACGTACTCCCGGCCGGCCAGAGCAGCCACCGCCTTTGCCGAGCGAAGCAACTGAAGGCACGACCTGGGTGAGCCCCCAAGTCGAAGCTCAGAACTCCGCCGGGTCGCTGAGACCAGCTCGACGATGTAGCTGGACACGGCAGGGGAGACGTACACACCGGCTACCGCGGCGATCAAGCTCCGGACCTCCGCGGCATGGGACACCGGTCTCAGATCCTCGAGTGGGTCGTGGTCGGCGTGCCCGCCGAGCATCGCCAACTCGGCGCGGGTGTCGGGATAGCCCATGGAGACCCGTGCGGTGAACCGGTCCCGCTGGGCCTCGGGGAGCGGGTAGGTGCCTTCCATCTCGATCGGGTTCTGGGTAGCGACGACCATGAACGGACTCTCGAGCTTGTAGGTCGTCCCGTCCACGGTGACCTGACGCTCCTCCATGCACTCCAGCAGCGCCGACTGGGTCTTGGGAGATGCCCGGTTGATCTCATCGCCGACCACCAGGTTGGCAAAGACCGCCCCAGGCTTGAACTCGAAGTCCCTGGTGTCCTGGTTGTAGACGCTCACGCCGGTCACGTCACTTGGCAACAGATCAGGGGTGAACTGGAGCCGGCGCACCGAACAGTCGATCGAGCGCGCAAGAGCCTTGGCCAACTTGGTCTTGCCGACACCGGGAACGTCCTCGATCAGCAGATGCCCTTCAGCCAGCATCACGACCAGGACAAGCCGAACGATGTCGGGCTTGCCCTCGATCACGCGCTCGATGTTGCTCGCGATCCGGGTGGCGATCTCGCGCGCCTCGTCGAGCGGGACGGCCCCCTGCCGGGCTCGGTGCGCGCCGTCGTCAGTCGGCGCAGAGGTGCCTCGTCCTTCGACGTCACCGTCACCCAAGACCTCGCTGGCACCCAAGACCTCGCTGGCACCCAAGACCTCGTGATGCGGGGCGGCTGTCACGCAGCGTTCCTCCTGCCTGCCTACCGGCATGGCCAGTGGGCATCTGAGTGTGCCGACGACGCGGCGGATGGGTGCAAGCGAGCCTACGTCGCCCCCGAATAGATGTGTAGGCGTGTCCGATAAAGCGCCACGTGGGGCACACGCCGAATGGATAGAGCTAATGTGGGGTGTCGTGGGTTAGAGTGGCGCCCGGTGGAGCGCAGTGGAGTATTCGATACGCAGGAGGTGGGGCGGTGTTCTTCGGAACGCACGTGCTGCGCCTGGATGAGAAGGGCCGATTGGCTCTGCCCTCCCGCTACCGCGAGGAACTCTCGGAGGGTTTGGTGATCACCAAGGGCCAGGAACGCTGCCTGTTCGGCTACCCGGTTGCCTACATGTCTCGCATCGCGGAGTCCCTCGCCCACAGCTCCGCGCCCGGTGGATCGCGCGCCGTACGCGAGTACGAGCGTTTCCTGTTCGGTTCAGCCGACAACCCCACCCCGGACAAGGCGGGACGAGTCGTCGTACGACAGGAGCTGCGCGACTACGCCGGTCTGGATCGCGACTGCGTCGTGGTCGGAGCCAACACCCGCTTCGAGATCTAGGAGTCGACCGCGTGGGCGCGCTTCGTGGCCGAGCGCGAAGAGTCCTTCTCCGACCTGGAAGCCGAGGTGTTGCCCAGGCCCATGTGAGCGCCATCGCTGTCGCACGCCTCCGATGAGGTCTCCTCCCGCACCACCTGTCTCCGCCCTGGCGCACCTTCCCCGGTGCCAGGTCGGCGCTCCGGTGGAGCGGGTGGGGACCTGACCGGAGGACCGAGCAGTTCGCCAGGAACCGACATCTCAGAACCGACGGGGCTGAATGAGCCGAGGAGGAAGATTGAGCGACAGTCCCGGTCACGTGCCGGTCCTGCTGACCCGGGTCACCGAACTGCTCGCGCCGGTCGCAGCCCGCCAGGATGCAGTGATCGTCGACGCCACCGTGGGACTCGGCGGGCACGCACTTGCACTGCTCCAGGCGCACGAGCGGTTGCAGGTCATCGGTCTCGATCGGGATCCTGAGGCCCTGCGCATCGCACGCGAGCGACTGACCCCCTATGGGGACCGGATCAGGTTGGTGCACACCAGGTTCGATGCTCTGGCCGAGGTGTTGGAGGAGGCCACCGGCACCGGCGTCGACGGAGTGCTGTTCGACCTCGGCGTCTCGTCCATGCAGCTCGACGAGACCGAGCGCGGGTTCTCCTACTCCAAGGACACGGCCCTGGACATGCGCATGGACTCCACCGCGTCGCTGACTGCAGAGCACGTCGTGAACACCTACTCCCGGGGTGAGCTGACGCGGGTGCTTCGCGCGTACGGGGAAGAGCGCTTTGCCTCCCGCGTGTCAGCGGCGATCGTCCGCGAACGAGCCCGCAGCCCGATCACGAGTTCGGCCGCTCTTGCCGAACTCGTGCGTTCCGCGATACCGGCCGCCACCCGACGAACCGGCGGACATCCGGCCAAACGGACGTTCCAGGGGCTGCGGATCGAGGTCAACGGCGAGCTGGCCGCGCTGGAGGGCGCACTCCCGCAGGCGATCGAGGCGTTGCGACCCGGGGGGCGTCTCGTCGCGATCAGCTATCACTCGTTGGAGGACCGGATCGTCAAGCGTGCGCTCGTGCGGGCCACCGAGGACAGCACGCCCCTGGACCTGCCGGTGCTCCTTCCTCAGGCGCAGCCGCGATTGAGGATGCTGACCCGCGGGGCCGAGTTGCCCACCGCCGAGGAGTTGGACATCAATCCCCGCTCGGCATCGGCCAAGCTGCGTGCCGCCGAACGGGTCGAGTTCGGCGCGCCTCAGTCGGGCTCGCGGCGCCTGACAAGGGGCGCGGCCTGATGGCCAGCAGCTCGACCGCCAGAAAGGTCAGTACCCCACCAACGCCGAGTACGCCGAGTACGCCGAGTACGCAGTCGCGTCCGGTCCTGCGCCTGGTCCCCACGGCGACACCGAGCATGCCTCGGGGGCCCTTCATCATTCTCGTCCTGGGGCTGGTGATCCTGGGCACGATCGGGCTGCTCGTGCTGAACACCGTGATCGCTGCTGATTCCTTCCGTGCCGGAGATCTGATCCAACGCAATGCTGAACTCGCCGTGGTCGAGCAGGAGTTGCAACGGCAGATCGCCGAAGGGCTCTCCCCGCAGGAGTTGGCTGACGCGGCGCGTGAGCTCGGCATGATCCCGGCCGGGCAACCGGGCTTCATCATCGTGGCACCGGATGGCTCCATAGTCATTCAGGGCAACCCCGTCCCGGCCGGCACCCGCTGACATGGCAACCCCGCCAACGCGGCGCAGGCCGCCCGCTCCGCCGACCAGAACGCACCGCCCGGTCCGCACGAATCCTGCGCCCACGAGGAGGACACCGGTGAATCGCCGCCCGCCTCCGTCGCCTTCGCGCCGGCGTCGGCGTCGGCGTCGGCTGACCTTGGCGGTCCCGGACAAACGGCTGCGCTATGCCGCCTCCGTGATGGCCATTCTCACTGCGGTCATCCTTGGCCGCCTGGTCCTGCTCCAGGGGTTGGACGGCACGGCCTACGCCGCCGCGGCATCCGCCGATCGTCTGCGCGAGGACGTACTGGCCGCCACCCGAGGTCAGATCCTCGACACCGACGGCAACCCGTTGGCCTACACGGTCTCGGCGCGCAAAATCTATGCGGACCCCACGCTGGTCGTCGACCCGGTGGCGGCCGCAACGACGTTGTCGGGCGTCCTCGGAGTACCGGTCAACGAACTCGTCGACAAGATGCAGGCCGACAACCGATACCAAGTCCTGGCGCAGGAGTTGGAGCCCTCGACGGCGGCGCGGGTGATGGATCTCGACATCGCCGGGATCGGAGTCGAGATCCAGCCGCTGCGGCTCTACCCGGCCGAGTCGATCGGCGCCCAAGTCGTCGGGTTCACCGGTTCCGATGGTTCGGGGCTGGCCGGGATCGAACAGACCTACAACGAGCATCTGACCGGGATTCCGGGAACCGCGTCTTACGAGGTCGGTCGCAACGGTGCGGTCATCCCTGCCGGCCAGCGCACTGACACGCCCGCGGTCCCGGGTGGATCGGTGCGGCTGACCATCGACCAGGACGTGCAGTTCCGTCTCCAGCAGCAGTTGGATGCCCAGTGCGCGGACGGGTCGACGGAGAATGCCCAAGGCGTCATCCTCGATGTCCAGACCGGCCAGGTCCTGGCAATGGCCACCTGCCGAAGCTTCGACCCGAACTCGGCCAGCACGGCCGATGAGGACACCCTCGGTAACGGAGCCGTTTCCGGGATCCTCGAGTCCGGCTCGGTCGCCAAGGCGATGACGATGGCGGCGGCTGTCGAGGAGGGGATCGTGAGCCCCGACGACGTACGGCTGACCGACGACTCGATCACCGTCGGTGGGACGACTGTCCGGGATGCCCACCCGCACGACCCGATCAACTACACGGTGACCGGAATCCTGGCCAAGTCCTCCAACGTCGGAACGATCGGCATTGCCCGCGAACTGGGCAACGAGCGCTTGGAGCAGTATCTTCGCGCGTTCGGCATCGGCGAGGCCACGGGAATCGAACTGCCGGGGGAGAGTCCGGGAATCCTTGTACCGCACCAGGAATGGAGCATCGCTCAGTCGATCAACATCCCAATCGGTCAGGGATTCGCGCTCACGACCCTGCAGATGGCCTCGATCTATCAGACGATCGCCAACGGGGGCGTGCGGATCCCGCCCCGGATCGTGGCCTCGACCACCGCGGCGAACGGTGCGGTCACCGAGATGCCCCAGCCCGAGGGCGTCCGGGTGCTCAGCGCGGAAACGGCTGCGACGATGGCCTACATGCTCGAGGCGGTGGTCGGTGAGGGCGGCACGGCAAAGAATGCCGTGATCGACGGATATCGGGTCGCGGGCAAGACCGGGACGGCGCAGCGGCCAAATCCAGCGTGCAGTTGCTATGCCGGCGGTGGCTACTGGACGACCTTCGCCGGGTTCGCGCCCTCCGATGCGCCCCGCTACGTGATGTCGGTGATGTTGCAGCGTCCGGATTCCACCGTGCGACCCGGGCCGGTGTTCCAGGATGTGATGACCTTCGTGCTCGCCCATGAGGCGGTCCCGCCGACGGGCACGGCTCGGCCAGAGTTCATCCTGATCGGGTGATCCTCCCGGACGAATCTGCGACGATCAGCTCAACCGATCCTGTCGTGACCAAGCCCGGGACCAGCCTCGCCCGCCCGACCCGCCTACCGCCGGTTCCGTTGCGGGATCTGGCGGCGCAGTTGGCGGTTCCGCTCGGCCCAGAGGGCCGCGAGGTCCAGGTGAACGGCGTGACGCTGCGCTCCACCGACGCTCGGCCCGGAGACCTGTTCACCGCTCTGCCCGGCGCCAACACTCACGGCATTCGCTTCGCCGCGGCTGCGGTCGCCGCGGGTGCGGTTGCGGTTCTGACCGATCCCGATGGTGCCGCAGGAATGGCTCAGTCCGGTAGCGCCGTTCCGGTGCTGGTCGTGGACGATCCGCGGGCGGTGTTGGGCCGGGTGTCGGCCGCGGTGTACGGCGACCCGAGCAGTCACCTTTCGGTCCTGGCTGTCACGGGAACCAATGGCAAGACGACTACCAGCTACCTCCTCGAGGCCGCCCTGACGGCTGCGGGTCACCAGACCGGGTTGATCGGCACGATCGAGACCCGGATGCAGACCCGTGGCGGGCTGGTGGCCGTACCGGCGCAGAGGACGACACCGGAGGCCCCTGATCTGCAGGCGATGCTCGCCCTGATGGCCGAGAACGGGGTCAGATCGGTGGCAATGGAGGTGTCCAGTCATGCGCTGGCGCTTGATCGGGTGGCCGGCACCGCTTTCGAGGTCGCTGGCTTCACCAACTTCAGCCAGGACCACCTTGATTTCCATGGCGATCTCGAGGCTTACTTCGCAGCCAAAGCCAGGCTCTTCGACGGCCGGGCAGCCCACGAGGTCGTCATGGTGGACGACGAGTGGGGGCGCAGGCTCGTCGGGCCGAACACTGTCACCGCCTCTGCCACCGGGCATGCGCAGGCAGATTGGCGAGCCGTGCAGGTCAGCACACAGGGAGGTCCGACCTCATTCCTCGCACAAGGACCCGATGGACTGCAGCTACCGGTCAGGTTGGGCCTACCCGGTGATTTCAATGTCGCCAATGCCCTGTTGGCATTGGCCATGCTGGCCTGCGCCGGCGTCGATGTGCAGCGCGCTGCCCGCGGACTGGCTGCGGCGCGGATACCCGGTCGGATGGAAGTTGTGGCAGCGGGCCAACCATTCAGCGCAGTGGTCGACTACGCGCACAGCCCGGCTGCCGTGGAGACGGTTCTGCAGGCGATGCGACCGCAGACCGACGGCAGGCTCATCCTCGTTCTTGGCTGCGGGGGAGACCGTGACACCGGGAAGCGCCGGCTGATGGGCGAGGTCGCGGCGCGGGGGAGCGACCTGTTGATCATCACCGACGACAATCCCCGCTCGGAGGACCCGGCCGCGATCCGGGCCGCCATGCGCGTGGGCGCGCAGAGCCGACGGGCAGGCGCGCACGCAGAGATCGTTGAGATCGGTGGCCGAGCCCGAGCGATCGCGGTGGCGGTCGAGCGGGCCGGCCCAGGCGACACGGTTGTCATCGCCGGCAAGGGGCACGAGCAGGGCCAGGAGATCGCCGGCGTGATCACGCCATTCGATGACCGGCAGGTCCTACGGGCGGTGCTGGCCGATCACGGCTGGGCCGGTGACCAAGAACCATGATCGCCTTGACGGTCGCGGAGTTGATCCGTGCCACCGCCGGGCGCTGGTATCCGGGCACGGGCGACGGTGCCGACCCAAGCGAGCCACCGGCCATCTCGATCACCGGCCAGATCCAGATCGACTCACGCTCATGCGCACCTGGCGACGTCTTCGTAGCCCTGACCGGGGAACACACCGACGGTCACGACCACGCGGCCGACGCGCACAAGGCGGGTGCCGTGGCGGTCCTCGCCGCCCGCGCCGTCGCCGGCGTGCCGTGTGTCGTCGTCGCCGATCCCGTGATCGCACTAGGCGCCCTCGCCGCGTCCGTCCTGGCCAGGCTGCCTGACATGGTTGTCGTCGGGATCACCGGGTCCAGCGGGAAGACCTCGACCAAGGACCTGATCGGCGATCTGCTTTCGCAGTGGGGTCCGACTGTCTGTCCCTCCGGTTCCTACAACAACGACCTCGGCGTCCCGTTGACCGTCCTCCGGGTCTCCGAGCGGACCCGGTTCCTCGTACTCGAGATGGGATCGCGCGGCGTCGGACACATTGCCCGCCTGACAGACATCGCCCGCCCCGTGATCGGAGTCGTCCTCAACATCGGCTCAGCCCATCTCGGCGAATTCGGCTCGACCGAGTCGGTCGCCTTGGCGAAGTCCGAGCTGCTCACCGCACTGCCGAGCGCGGCCGAGGGTGGCGTGGCGATCCTGAATGCCGACGACGGGGCCAGCTCATACCTGGCCGGCCGTACGGCCGCTCAGGTCTGGAGGTTCGGGACCGGCCACGACGTCGATGTCCGATACCACGACGTGGACGTCGCTGCCGGCGGCCGGCCCCGGTTTCAACTCTCGGCCGGCGGCCAGCACGTCGAGGTGAGGCTTGGGCTGGTCGGTGCCCATCAGGCCGCCAACGCGGCGGCAGCATGTGCGGTCGCCCTGGCGAGCCTGGCCCGGACCCAGCCGCCGGCTCGAGTGGAGAAGGCCGTGACCGAGCAGCGGCTAGCCGACCTCGGGCGGACCCTGGCCGCAGCGCGCCCTCGGAGCCGGTGGCGGATGGAACTCACCGAACGCCCGGACGGGGTAAGCATCCTCAACGACGCATACAACGCCAATCCCGAATCGATGCGAGCCGCGCTGGATGCGCTGATCGGCATCGGTGCAGGAACCCGCCGTACCTGGGCGGTACTCGGAGCGATGGGCGAACTCGGCGAACGCGCCGCTGCCGAGCACGCATCGGTCGGCGCCCTGGTCCGGAGTCTGGGAGTCCATCGGCTAGTCGCCGTGGGTAGGGACGCCTTCGGCATTTATGCTGGTGCGGCAGGTGATCCAGCCGAGGAAGAGGGGTTCATCCACGTGCCGGACATGGGCGCAGCGCTGCACGTGCTGCGGTCACAGCTTCGGCCTGGCGACGTCGTCCTGGTGAAGGCCTCCCGCTACGTCGGCATGGAAGGCCTGGCGCAGGCTCTGATCGAGGGAACAGAGATCACATGAGGTCGGTCCTCATCGCTGCGGTGATCGCCTTGGGCATCTCGATCCTGTTCACTCCCCTCGCGATCCGCAGTCTGCAGCGCAGGGGCTTCGGCCAGGAGATCCGCGTCGACGGGCCCGAGCACCACATGACCAAGAAGGGCACCCCCACGATGGGCGGTGCCGTGATCGTCTCGGCCACTGTCGCCGGGTACTTCATCGCACACCTGTTCCTGCTCGGCGAGACCGGCCGCGGTCCGACAGCGAGCGGACTGCTGCTGATCTACCTCTTCGTAGGTCTGGGGATCGTCGGGTTTCTCGACGACTACATCTCGATCCGCAACCAACGCAATCTCGGCCTGAACAAGACGGCCAAGCTGGTTGGCCAGATCGTGATCGGCGTCAGCTTCGCGATCCTCGCCCTACAGTTCCGTAACCCCGATGGATTGACGCCGGCCTCGACGCAACTCTCTTTCGTCCGCGACATCGATCCGCTCACCCTCGGCACGGTCGGATTCGTGGCCTTCGCCCTACTGCTGATCAGCGCGTTCTCCAACGCCGTCAACTTCACCGACGGTCTCGACGGCCTCGCCTCGGGTGCGTCGGTGATGGTCTTCGGTTCATACCTGATCGTCTCGTTCTGGCAGTTCGGGCACGACTGCGCCCGTCTCCAGGAAGCTGGCTGCTACTCGGTCCGCGACGCGCTGGACATCACGCTGATCGCCGCGGCAGCGATGGGGGCCTGCTTCGGATTCCTGTGGTGGAACGCTTCACCTGCCCGAATCATCATGGGTGACACCGGATCGTTGTCCTTGGGCGGGTTGATGGCCGGACTGGCCATCCTCACCCGAACCGAGCTGTTACTCGTCGTGCTCGGAGGTCTGTTCGTCGTCGTCGCCATGTCGGTGACCATCCAGATCGTCGTCTTCCGGCTCGGCGGTGGGCGACGCATCTTCCGGATGGCACCCATCCATCATCACTTCGAGCTGGCGGGATGGACCGAGAACACCGTGGTGGTGCGGTTCTGGATCGTGACCGGCATGGCGGTGGCTTTCGGCCTGGGTCTGTTCTATACCGATTGGCTCAGCCTCGCCGAGCTCGAGTGAGCAAGCCGAGCCGTCCTGGGCACTCGTCGTGGGTGGGGCTGCGGGTCCTCGTCCTCGGCGCCGGGGTCTCGGGACTGGCCGCGATTCGGGCCCTGACCAGGGCTGGGGCCGATGTCAGCGTTGCCGACGACCGGGTCGGCATTCTGCCTGACGACATGTCCGGGCGAACCGAAACCGACGTACCGACAGTCTCCGAGATCGGAATGCCGGAAAAGCTCCCAGACGTCGATCTCGTGCTAGCCACACCGGGGATAGCTCCGGGTCATCGACTGCTGATCTCCGCGCGAACCGTGGGGGTCGAGATCATCGCCGAGCCGGAGTTGGCCTGGCGCATGCGATCCCCCGATGGGGCCCCCTGGCTGGTCGTGACCGGAACGAACGGCAAGACGACGACCGTCGGGATGCTGGAGTCGATCCTGACCGCGGCGGGTATGGCCGCCATTGCCACCGGCAACATCGGTCTGCCGTTGGTCGACGTTGTGACCGGTCGAGTGCCCTACGACGTTCTCGCGGTCGAACTGTCCAGCTTCCAGTTGGCCCGGTCTCCGTCGATCCGTACGCACGCGGCGGCCGTGCTGAACCTCGCCCCGGATCACCTTGACTGGCACGGTTCCATGCAGGCGTACGCGCAGGCCAAGGCAACGGCGTTCGAGCAGGCCGCCATCGCGGTCTTCAATCTCGACGACGAATGGTCCAGCCGGCTTGCTGAGCAGCATCGCAAACCCATCGGGTTCACCCTCGACCGTCCGGCGCAGGGTGCTCTGGGTGTGGTGGACGGAGTGCTCCTCGACCGGGCGTACGGGCCCGCGGTGGAGCTGGCCGGCATCCACGACATATCCGTCCCGGGGGACCACAACGTGGCAAACGCACTGGCCGCAGCGGCGCTGGCGCGCAGCATGGGCGTGCCAGCCGCGGCCGTTGCGCAAGGGCTGCGGTCATACCGTCCGGGGCCGCACCGCAATTCGCTGATCTCCACTGTGGACGGTGTCGCCTACGTGGACGATTCCAAGGCGACGAACCCACATGCGGCTCGAGCTTCGTTGTCCGCCTACTCCGACGTTGTCTGGATCGCTGGTGGCCTGCTCAAGGGCGCCGGCGTCGACGATCTGGTCATCGCGGTGCGCGAACGGCTGCGCGCCGTGGTGCTGCTTGGAGCTGACCGGGCAGTCATCGGGCAGGCCATGGCGCGACACGCGCCCGAAGTCCCGGTCGTGGAGGTCGCCACCGACGACGATGGGGCGATGGTCGAGGTCGTCCGGGCCGCCGCTGCTGCGGCGCGACCCGGTAGCACGGTGCTGCTGGCACCGGCCGCCGCCTCGATGGACATGTTCGCCAACTACGTGGCCCGCGCGGATGCCTTCGCGCGGGCTGTGGACGGCCTGCGGGGCGAGGCGGCGACATGACCGTCGTCAGCTCCGGTCCCACCGCGCACGTCGTCACCCGGCCGAGCGGCCGGCCAGGGATCGGTGATCGGCCGATGACCTCCTTCCATCTCGTGCTGGGCGCCGGCGGGGCGCTGCTGCTCATCGGCCTGATCATGGTCTTCTCGGCCACGAGCGTGGATTCGCTGCAGGAGAACGGCTCGATCTATGCGAGCTTCAGCACGCAGGTCGCCTTCGCCGCGATCGGCCTGGTCGCGTTCTGGGTTGCCCTGCGGACGCGGCCGACTCTGCTGCGTCGGATGGCCCTACCCGGCATGCTCCTTGCCGTCCTGCTGCTCATCCTCGTACTGATCCCAGGTATCGGGATGGAGTACAACGAGGCCCGACGCTGGTTCGAGATCGGATCGCTGAGCCTGCAACCATCGGAGCTCGCGAAACTGGCCTTCGTCGTCTGGGGCGCGGATCTGCTGGTCCGCAAACGCAAGCTGATCGACCAATGGCGCCATCTACTCGTGCCGCTCGTCCCGGCCGGTGTCCTGCTGGCTGCACTGGTGCTGCTTCAACCCAACCTGGGAACCGCCCTGGTCTTCCTGCTGGTTCTGTTCTCGCTGCTGTGGTCGGTGGGCGCGCCGGCTCGCCTGTTCGTGACGATGGGCGCCGCGACGATCGCTGTGGTGGCCATGATGATCGCGGCCGAGCCGTACCGGGCAGCGCGGCTCACCGGGTTCCTCGACCCTTTCGCCGACCCGCAGGGCGCGACCCTGCAGGCGGCCAACGGCCTCTACGCACTGGCCACCGGAGGTTGGTGGGGCGTGGGCCTCGGCAACAGCCGAATGAAGTGGGGGCTGCTGCCAGAACAGGACAGCGACTTCATCTTCGCCATCATCGGTGAGGAACTAGGTTTCGCCGGTTGCCTTCTCGTCCTGTCGCTGTACTGCCTGCTCGCCTACGCCGGCATCCGGATTGCCCGGCGTACGAACGACGGGTTCATGCGGCTCGCCGCTGCTGCCATCACCGTCTGGTTGATCGGTCAGGCCCTGATCAACGTCGGGTACGTCGTCGGGCTGCTCCCGATCACCGGTCTCCCACTGCCGCTGATCTCATCCGGAGGGACGTCACTGGTACTGACCATGTTCGCGGTTGGTGTCCTGGCCAACTTCGCCCGGCACGAGCCCGCGGCGGTGAGCTATCTCAAACGCCGTCGGCGCTCGAGGTGGACTCGCCTGTTGGCTCCCGTCCCGCGCAGCGCAAGTACCGACCGCAAACGCACCGTTCCGCCGCGACGCAGCGCCACTCGCCCAGCCCGCGGCACCGCTGCACCGTCCCATAGATGACCGGCCGGCGGATCGTGCTCGCCGGGGGAGGTACCGCCGGGCACATCGAACCGATGCTGGCCGTCGCTGCCGCGCTTCGCCTGACCGATCCGGACGGAGCGCTGACCTGCCTCGGAACCGATCGAGGTCTCGAAGTCGATCTCGTACCTGCTCGCGGCTACGACCTGCGGTTGATCCCGCCGGTCCCGTTGCCGCGCAAGCCCACCCTCGATCTGCTGCGAGTTCCCGGCCGGCTATGGGGCTCGGTGCGAGCCGCCGGCGCGATTCTGCTCGACACCCGGGCCGAGGTCGTGGTCGGCTTCGGTGGTTATGTGGCCCTACCCGCATACCTTGCTGCCCGCCGAGCGCGCATCCCGATCGTCGTGCACGAGCAGAACGCCGTACCGGGGTTGGCCAACCGGATCGGCGCCCGGCTCGCCGAGGTGGTCGCGGTGACCTCCCCCGGAACGCCACTTCCCCACGCCCAGATCGTCGGGATGCCCTTGCGTAGGGAGATCGCGACACTCGACCGCGACGCCCTTCGTGCCCATGCCCGCGCCCACTTCGGCCTGCAGCCCGATCGCCCGACATTGCTGGTGTTCGGTGGATCCCAGGGTGCGCGCAGTCTGAACACGGCGATGGCCGCAGCTGTGGAGGGCCTGCGGGACAAGGGCATCCAGATTCTGCATGCCGTGGGCCGCAAGAACGTTCTTGCCGAGCACGGAGGGGGAGGGTCAACCGCTGCCGCGCCCTACGTCGCGCTGCCCTACCTCGAGCGGATGGATCTGGCCTATGCCGCGGCCGACCTGGCGCTGTGCCGGGCCGGCGCGGTGACCTGCGCGGAGTTGTCGGCCGTCGGGCTACCTGCGGTTTTCGTCCCGTTGCCGATCGGGAACGGTGAGCAGCGATTCAACGCAGAGCCTGTGGTCGAGGCCGGCGGCGGGCTGCTGGTCGAGGACTCGGCCCTGACCCGGGACTACCTCCTGGGTACCGTCGCTGCGCTGTTGCTCGACGACGAGCGACTCAGGCCAATGAGTGCTGCAACAGCGCGATTCGGCCGCCGAGATGCAGCGGAACGTTTGGCCGACCTGATCATGGGCGCCGCACTATGAGCAGCCCGCGCACCCAGGCCCAGGTGCTGGGTAGCAGGCTCTTGCCATGAACATGGCGACCTGGAGCGCGCCGACACCCACGGCCGAATCCCTCGGCCGTGTGCATTTCGTCGGGATCGGCGGAGCCGGCATGAGCGGTATCGCCCGCATTCTGTTGGGTCGCGGCGCACCGGTGTCCGGAAGCGATGCCAAGGAGTCATCGGTCCTGCTCGCGCTGCGCGCCCTCGGTGCCCGGGTCACCGTCGGGCACTCCGCCAGCAATCTCGTCGATGTGGACACCGTGGTTTTCTCCACCGCGATCCGCGCGAACAATCCGGAACTGATGGCTGCTCGAGAGGCCGGTCTGCTGGTCCTTCCACGCGCGGTCGCCCTGGCCGCGGTTCTCGCCGGACGGCGCAGCGTGGCCGTCGCGGGTACGCATGGCAAGACCTCCACCACCTCGATGCTCACCGTCGCCTTGCAGAACTGCGGAGTCGACCCGTCCTTCGCCATCGGCGGTCACCTCAACGAGTCCGGGTCCAATGCCCACCATGGGACTGGGGACCTGTTCATCGCCGAAGCGGACGAGAGCGACGGATCGTTCCTGCTGCTCTCACCCTCCGCGGCGATCGTGACGAACATCGAAGCCGATCACCTCGACAACTGGTCTGACCTCGAGGCGATCGCCTCGGCATTCGAACGCTTCGTCGCCACGATCCGGCCGGGTGGATTTCTGGTGCTGTGCGCCGACGATCCAGGCGCACTGGCACTCACCGCAGCGGCGGAGGATTCGGGAGTGCGGGTCCGTACTTACGGGCGTACCGAGGATGCAGACCTGGTCCTGACCGACCTGAAGCACGACGCCGGAGGCACCGGCGGGATCACCTATCAGGCCATGCTGGACGGGGCACCCCTCGGACGGGTCCAGTTGCATGCCCCCGGAGAGCACATGGCGTTGAACTCCGCCGCGGCATTGCTGGCCGGGGCCGAACTCGGCCTTCCTCCGCAGGCGATGATCGACGGGCTCGCGGTCTACGCCGGGGTGCACCGACGCTTCGAGCATCTCGGAACGATCGGCGGGGTTCGCGTGTACGACGACTACGCCCATCACCCGACGGAAATCCGCGCACAGCTACGCGCGGCGCGCTCGGTCGCTGGTGAGGGACGCCTCATCGTCGCCTTCCAACCTCATCTGTTCAGTCGTACGAGGGCCTTCGCCGAGGAGTTCGGCGCAGCCCTGGGTGCTGCCGACGATGTTGTGGTCATGGCCGTCTTCGCCGCCCGGGAGGATCCGGTCCCCGGCGTATCCGGCGCGATGGTGGCCGCGCACATCCCGCTGCCCGCCGATCGGGTGCACTTCCAGCCGTCGTGGCTGGAGGTCGCGCCGCTGCTGGCCGCCCTGGCCCGACCGGGTGACCTCGTCCTCACCCTTGGTGCCGGCGACATCGCGATGATCGGCCGTGAGGTGCTGTCCAGCCTGGCCGACCAACGCGATCGCCTGGCGACGGCGGAGCAGTCGTGACCAGACGACGACTGGCCGTGGCCGCAGCGGTACTGCTCGTGCTCGCCGGCACGCTCGGCTGGGTGGTCTTCTACTCCAGCGCGCTCGGCCTGGAACACATCGAGGTCAGGGGTGCTCAGTCCTTGTCCGCCGCCGCGGTCGAGGAGGTCCTGGCGATTCCGGAGGGCACCCCGCTGGTCAGGGTCGACCTCTCCGCCGCCGAAGCCGCGCTGGAGAACATCACTCAGATCGAGTCAGCGAACCTGACCCGGGACTGGCCGCGAACGCTGGTGGTCCAGCTCACCGAACGCAGCGCGGTCGCGGCTGTCGATGTCGGCGGGACGATCTGGCTGTTGGATCGCTTCGGCGTCCTGTTCGCTCAGGTCAGTGCGGTTCCCGAGGGTGTCCTGTCGCTACGGGCGGCCACGCCCGGGCCTGACGATCGCGCCACCTCCGCGGCGATCGAGGTGATCCAGGCCCTGACCCCGGCGATCTCGGCGATCCTCGTGCAGGTCCTCGCCGCGAGCCCTACCGAGATCGAACTGGAACTCACGGACGGACGCACGGTCATCTGGGGTGGCCCGGACAACTCAGTCCGGAAGTCCCAGATCCTGGCAGGCCTCCTGGCCGGGGGAGTCGTCGGCACCGTGTACGACGTGAGCTCACCCACTTCCGCGGTCGTACGGTGATCTCATGACCCTGCCGCTCAGCCGATTTCCCGTGCCCGCTCTGGAAGAGTTGCCGACTGACCTCGCGCAGCGATTCTCCGAGGTCGCCGACAAGTCCGGTTTCGTCCCCAACATCTTCCGAGCGCTGGCCTGGCGGCCGGTGGAGTGGCGGGCATTCTTCGCCTACCACGACGCCCTGATGGACAAAGAGTCACCGGCGCTGTCCAAGGCGGACCGCGAGCTCATCGTCGTGGTGACCAGCGCGGCCAACGACTGCCTCTACTGTGTCGTCGCCCATGGCGCCATCGTCCGGATCAGAGCCCGCGATCCCTTTCTGGCCGACCAGGTCGCCGTCGACTGGCGCAAGGCTCCACTGAGCCCGGCGCAACGGGTCATGCTCGAGGTGGCGCTGCTGCTGGCGATGGATCCGGCCGCCGTCGAACCCGAGCACCTCGCGCAGTTGGCCGAGGCTGGTTTCTCTCTGGACGACATCTGGGACATCGGCTCGATCTCGGCACTGTTCGCGCTGTCCAACCGGCTCGCCCACTGGGCCGCGGTCCCGCCGAACGACGAGTTCTACTTGCTTGGCCGAGTGCGACGCGAATGAGTTCGCCGCTGGAGCGGTTGCGCGGGATCTGCCTGGCGTTGCCAGAGACGACCGAGCGACTCAGCCACGGCGAGCCGACGTGGTTCGTGCGGGACAAGAAGGTGTTCGTGACCTACGCCAACAGACACCATGACGAGCGAGTCGGGTTCTGGTGCGCGGCACCGGCGGGGGAGCAGGCGGCGCTGGTGGCTGCGGTCCCCGCCCGATACTTCCGGCCCCCCTACGTTGGCGCGCGGGGATGGCTCGGAGTGCGGCTCGACGTCGACGCGCTCGACTGGGCCGAGATCGCGGAGATCGTGCGCGAGGCCTACCGGCAGGTGGCGCCAAAGAGGCTTCTGGCTGAGCTGGACAGCACCTGATGCTCATCGTGTTCGGCGGGCTGCCAGGGACCGGCAAGACGACGCTCGCGCAAGCCCTCGCCAGACAGCAGCGGGCCGCCTACGTGCGAGTGGACGCGATCGAGTCCGGGATCGTGTCTGCCGGGCTTGTTCCCGACCAAGCCAGCATCGGTTCGGCCGGCTACGTGGTAGCCAATCGGGTTGCTGATAGTTGTCTTCGGGCCGGTCTGGACGTCATCGTCGACGCGGTTAATCCGGTCGAGGCCGCACGTCATGGCTGGCGCGAGCTGGCTGCAGGCCTCGGCACGAGGCTGCTGTTCGTCGAAGTGGTGTGTTCCGATGAGGCCCGACATCGGCGACGGGTCGAGGCTCGAGAATCCGATCTGCCTGATTGGGTTCTGCCGGATTGGCAGGCCGTAGTCGACCGCCGCTACGAGCCATGGCAGGGCGAGCGACTCGTGATCGACACTGTCGGTGCGGATCCTGAGGTCCACCTGGCCGCGATCCTGGGCCAGGCAAACGCTCGGCCGGCAGCGCGCTAACTCTCGTCGCTGTCCTGCGCCCGGTTGTCCTGGGCGTCGCCCTCCCCGTGCCGCCAGAAGGACAGACCGCACTCCTCGCACGAATCGAAGGAGTCCGGACCCCAGACAAAGTCACCGCAGGCAGCGCCTTCGTTCCCGTCGGTGAAATCGAAGAAGAAGCCGGCCGCGGCCAGTTCGTCCAGTTGGAGGGCGATGACCTCCGCGGGGCGAAAACGGCCCGACCAGAAGGCTCGCTTCGCTGTCGCCAGAAGCATCGCCGAACCCCCGTCACCGGGCTGGGGCGAGAGCCGGAAGCCGGCTGTGGCCAACGCATCCAACTGCTGCTTGACGACCTGCGCGGGCCCCATCCGCCCCGAGCGCAGAGTTGACTTGGTCGCCTCGAGCATCACCTCGGCGGGTGTAGGCGGCTCGGTCACGGCGCTAGCTTCCTCCGTGCGCTACTGAGCGCAAAGGCCCGGGTGGATTCATCCGCGCTTAGCGCGCTGTTCACCGGGGCTTTGCGCGCCAGTCGGCGGACCGGATTGTCCCGAAAAGTCCGATGCCCACGGCGCGCCTGCCGCGTTGCTACCCAGCTGGTCCCTTACCGTTTCCGAAGCCGACAGGTTGACATAACTATAAGCCTTCAGTAGAGGGTAAGACTCCAAGGGAGCGGCACCGTGACACCTCCACACAACTATCTAGCCGTGATCAAGGTAGTCGGCATCGGTGGGGGCGGCGTGAATGCCGTCAACCGGATGATCGAGGTCGGTCTCAAAGGCGTCGAGTTCATTGCCATCAACACCGACGCTCAAGCGCTGCTGATGAGTGATGCCGACGTCAAGCTCGACGTCGGCCGCGAACTCACCCGGGGCTTGGGCGCTGGAGCCCTTCCCGAGGTCGGCCGCAAGGCGGCCGAGGATCATCGAGAGGAGATCGAGGAGGTCCTGAAGGGGGCCGACATGGTCTTCGTGACCGCTGGAGAGGGTGGCGGTACCGGCACCGGCGGTGCGCCAGTCGTGGCCAGCATGGCCCGCAAGCTCGGCGCGCTGACCATCGGCGTGGTCACTCGCCCGTTCTCCTTCGAGGGCAAACGCCGTGCGGTGCAGGCAGAACAAGGCATCGCCGAACTTCGGAACGAGTGCGACACGCTGATCGTCATCCCCAACGACCGGCTGCTGCAGCTCGGAGATCGCAACGTCAGCGTCATGGACGCCTTCCGGACCGCAGACCAGGTACTGCTCTCCGGTGTGTCAGGCATCACCGATCTGATCACCACCCCCGGTCTGATCAATCTGGACTTCGCCGACGTGAAGGCCGTGATGTCCGGTGCTGGCTCCGCGCTCATGGGGATCGGCAGCGCGCGTGGTGACAATCGAGCCCTGGCTGCAGCCGAACAGGCCATCGCCAGCCCGTTGCTGGAGGCCTCGATGGAGGGGGCCCACGGGGTCCTGCTGTCCATCTCGGGCGG
>Ga0136617_10000410_pt1 | contig 35650 bp, 34 predicted proteins | sample AntDrymUQ3222106_2_FD_129672 | JGI IMG/M metagenome (GOLD analysis project Ga0136617, IMG submission 129672) | Polar desert sand microbial communities from Dry Valleys, Antarctica - metaG UQ322 (21.06) | ecosystem: Environmental > Terrestrial > Soil > Desert | place: Antarctica: Dry Valley... | reverse complement strand
ACGACTCCAGCTCCTGATTCAGCCGGTCGAATAGCGTGGATTTGGTCATGGGGAACTCCTTGGGAGCTATTGGCTATTGGCTATTGGCTACTGCTGACAACTAACAAAAAGGGACGCGGACCGCGTCCCCTCAATGTATCCCTCGCCAGAGCTACCGGCCAACAGCCAATAGCCAGCAGCCAATAGCCCCTAAGAGGCTGCCGCTTGATCTGCGGGATACACCGACACCTTCTGCCGGTTCTTGTCCTTGAACTCGAACTTCACCACTCCGTCCACGAGCGCGAAGAGCGTGTCGTCGTTGGCTCGGCGGACGTTCCGGCCGGCGTGAAACTTGGTCCCGCGCTGGCGAACGATGATGTTGCCCGCGACGACGTTTTCACCGCCGTAGCGCTTGACGCCGAGATACTGCGGATTGCTGGTCCGGCCATTCCGGCTGGAGCCTACGCCTTTTTTATGTGCCATCTGGCCCTCAGCCGAGCTTGAGGTCGGTAATGCGGACCTCGGTGAACTTCTGCCGATGTCCGGTCTTCCGGCGGTAATTCTTCCGCCGCTTGAACTTGAATACGTAGATCTTGGGCTCCTTGCCGTCTCTGACCACTTCAGCTAAAACCTGCGCACCACTCACCAGGGGAGCGCCGGCTTTGATGGTCTCTCCGTCGGAGGAGAGCAGCACCTCATTAAAAGTGATCTTGGACCCCGCTTCTGCGCTCATGAGCGGGAGCCGGAGAGTCTTCCCCTTCTCCGCCTTGAACTGCTTGCCCGCCGCCCGGAAAATGGCGTACATGAATACCCGTCTACTAGAGGGTGGTCAAACGACAGCCGGTAAACTTAGGCGGGCACGCTGGTTGGGACAAGGGGAGGGAGGGGGGCAGGCGGGTAAGCGGGTAAGCGGGTAAGTCGGAAAGGGCGAGCAAACGTCGGCCAGACAAGCCAGTGGCACCCCGCTCTGAAACGTCACCCTGAACGATCCTTCGCTTCGCTCAGAACCGGCCCAGAAAGCCTGAAGGGATGACAGCGAGGTTACCCGCTTACCCGCTTACCCGCCTACCCGCTTACCCACCTCTTTACGCGACAGCGTAAAGCTCCGTCACATCCCGCCCCGCCGGCCGGCTCATGAGGCGGAACTCATCCAGCCGCATCATCGGATCGTCCCGGAGCTCGATATCTATTCCGATCACTTTCGTGAGCGTGTGGAGCAGCTTGGGTTCTTCCTCGAGCAGATAGAGAGCCACCTCCGGGTGCAGGCGGACGGTCAGCTGGCGCTCGCGCCGCTCGTGCCCGGCCCGTTTGAGGGCTCGTTCCAGGCGACGAGCCACCACCTCGGGGGTAAAGACCCGCCCCGAGGCTGCGCAGGTGGGGCAGTCGGCGGTCATCGAATGCCACAGCGAGGGCCGGACTCTCTGCCGGGTCATCTCGACCAGGCCGAGCTCGGAGACGGCCAGCGCCTTGGTACGGGCGCGGTCGCGGCCCAGGTGGGTCCGCAGCTCCTGGAGCACCTTGTCCCTGTTGGTCTTCGTCTCCATGTCGATGAAGTCGCACACGATGATCCCGCCGATATCGCGCAGGCGGATCTGGCGGGCGATTTCCTTGGCCGCCTCGATGTTGGTCCGCAGAATCGTCTTCTCGGGATCCTTCTTCCCGGTGTAGCGACCGGTGTTGACGTCGATGCTGATCAGCGCCTCGGTCGGCTGAATGACCAGTGACCCGCCGGTGGGAAGCTCGACGCGTGCCTTGAATAGATCCCGGATCTCCGACTCGATGTCGAACTTGTCGAAGAGCGGAGTGGGCTCGGTGTACAAATGCACCCGGCTCATCAGGTCGGGGTCGATCTGCTGGAGGTACTGCTCGATCTCGTTGTACAGCTCCTTCATATCGACGTGCAGCGCATCGACCTTGGCGCTGAAGAGGTCCCGGATGATTCCGCGCGTCAGACTTGTCTCGCGCTGGAGCAGCGCCGGCGCGCGCCGGACGAAGCTCTTCTTGCGGTTGATCTTCTTCCACAGGCCAAGAAGGGAATCGATCTCCCGTCGGAAGTGTTCCTCGGTGACCCCCTCCGCCACCGTCCGGACGATCACTCCACCTGAGTCCTTGGGAAGGATCTTCGTGACCATTTCCCGGAGCTTGGCCCTCTGTTCCCGGCTCTCGATCTTCCGGCTGACGCCGACCTTCGAGGCATACGGCATGTAGACCAGGAAGCGTCCCGGAAGGGAGATCTGGGCCGTGACCCGGCAGCCCTTCGAGCCGATCGGCTCCTTGGTCACCTGGACCGGAAGGCTCTGGCCCTTCTTCAGGATGTCCTGGATGTTCGGCAGCGCCCGGCGGGGAGAGATCTCGCGCTGTCGGCCTTCGCTGGCTGGGGGCTTCTCGGTGGCGGCGGCCCCGTTTCCTCGGCGCCCGCGGCGGCGACTGCGCCACCCGCTCTTCCGCTCGGGTAGGGCCTCGCCCGCCGGGAGCTCGGTTCCCTCTGACTGCTCGGCGCCGTCTTCCTCCGCGACACGCTCCGGATCTTCTTCTTCCGGCTCCTCGTCTTCGTCCGGCTCGAGCAGGTCGGAGGCGTGAAGAAACGCGCTCTTCTCCTGGCCTACGTCGACAAACGCCGCCTGGATGCCCGGAAGCACAGCCTCGACGCGCCCCAGATAGATGTCGCCGACGCTGCGGCGGTGGTCCGGACGGTCCACCAGCAGCTCCACCAATCTGTCGTCTTCCAGGATGGCCACGCGGGTTTCCCGCTGGCTCCCATTGATCAGGATCTCACGCTTCAAGTATGACCTCGTGGAGATCACCGGACGCGGACTCCGGTGATTCACTCATCCAGAAAAACGCGCCCCTCGATGGCTGCCCACGACCACAAAGATGGAGCATGCCGCGAGATGACGCGTCGCTGCTGGGGCTAATTATATGAGAGCGTGTGGTTTAGAGCAATGTGTGGGAGGTGATAGTCGGCTCGGCCCGAGGCTCCCAGCTCCTAATCAACGGTCTCACCGAGAATATGCCTCGCGATCACGATCCGCTGGATCTCGCTGGTGCCCTCGCCGATCTCGCACACCTTGGCATCACGCATCATACGCTCGACCGGGTATTCCGTCATGTACCCGTAGCCACCGAAGATCTGGACCGCCTTGGTGGTGGCCCGCATGGCCAGCTCGGAGCAGAAGAGCTTGGCCATGGCGGCTTCCTTCTTGAAGGGCCGGGCATTCTGCTTGAGCCACGCGGCATGGTAGAGGAGGTGGGTTCCGGCCTCGATTTCCATGGCCATGTCGGCCAGCTGAAAGCTGACGCCCTGGAAGCTGCCGATGGGCCGGCCAAACTGCTTTCTCGCCCCGGCGTAGTGTAGCGCCTCCTCGTAGGCCCCTTCGGCGATGCCGAGCGACAGCGCCGCGATGCCGATGCGCCCCGCGTCGAGAGTCTTGAGAAAGTTGATGAACCCCAGGCCGGGCTTGCCGAGCAGATTCTCTTTCGGCACCACGGCATCTTCGAAAACCAGCTCGCGGGTGTCGCTCGCGCGCCAGCCCATTTTGTCCTGCTTCTTCCCGGCGCGGACTCCCTTCGTCTTGGGCAGGTCGGCCGCGTGGCCGGCGCCGAGCTTCCGGCACTGTTCGAGATCGACCGTGTCCTTGGTGACGATGAAGCTGGTGATTCCCTTGTTGCCTTTTCCGGGCTCCGTCCGGGCGGTGATGACGAAGATCTCGCCCACGCCGGCGTGGGTGATGAAGATCTTGGAGCCGTTGACCAGGTAGTGATCGCCCTTATCAACCGCCGTGGTGGCCGTGCCGCCGGCGTCGCTCCCGGCCCCGGGCTCGGTCAGTCCGAACCCGCCCAAGACTCGGCCGGAGGCGAGGAGCGGGACGTAGCGACGCTTCTGCTCTTCGGTGCCGAACTCGACAATGGGGGAGGTGCCGAGGTTGGTGTGCGCGCTGATGGTGAGCGCGTGACTGGCATCCACCTTTGCCATCTCGTGGATAGTGATGTAATACGAGAGCTGATCCATGCCGGCGCCGCCGAGCTCTTCGCTCCACGGCACACCGAGCAGCCCCAGCTCGCCCATCGCCTTGATATTGTCCCAGGGGAAGGTGGAGGTGCGGTCGAGCTCCGGCGCGACGGGCAGGATATGGGTGCGCGAGAAGTCGCGGACCATCTCGCGGACTTGATGGTGATGCTCGGTGAAGTAGAGAGAGTCGTCCATCGGTCTCGAATGGCTGCGTGGGAAGTGCCCAACCCGCCACCAACCTAACGGGTTGGAACGCCATGGTCCAACGGCCGCTGGCGCAGCGAGAATCGGGGTCTCATATTGGTCCTCCATGAGTTTCGTTCGGCTGGTTCGAGGGACAATCACTCTGGGGACGGTCCTCGCAGGCGCCGCCTGCGGCAGCCCTCAGAGAGCCCCTGCGACCACTGCCGCGCCGGAAACCTCCTCCGGATACTCGCCCCTTCCGGCCATGCCTCGCGGCGACATCAGACCTCATCTGCTCGCGGCATGGCGGCGCACCGATGCAGAGTGGGCGCGCTGGACCGACCCATCGCCCCACCGGGTGCTCTTCATTCCCATAGCCGTACGGTCGCTCGGCGACGCTGTCAAACCGGTACGACTCGAGGTGCTCGACTGGGGCGGCACGGGTCCCGCGGTCGTCCTGCTCGCGGGCATGGGAGGCACGGCGCACATCTACGACGATCTGGCCCCGCAGCTGGTCGACAAGTTCCGCATTATCGGCATCACCCGCCGCGGGCACGGTGCCTCGTCGCGCGCGGCAGATACCACGACGTACACGCTCAATCCCCTGGCCGATGACATCCGGACGATCCTTGATAGCCTGGGAATCGGCCGCGCTTCACTGGTGGGGCACTCGATAGCAGGAGCCGAGATCACGCGTTTCGCCGCCCGGTGGCCCGGTCGGGTCGAGAAGCTGGTTTACCTCGACTCGGCCCACGACTTCGACGGCTACGACCAACTCATGGCGGCGAACCCGAGCTGGCCGCCGCCTGTCACGATGCGGCAGGGGTCCCACAACGACAGTCTCAACTCATGGCGGGATTGGGGGAAACGGGATCTCTGGGGGTTCTGGTCCAACGCCCTGGAGGTGGACCGCGTCCGGACCCAGGACGCAGACTCGTTTGCGACCCGGGTGCTAGGCCGAGAGGCCGGCGTCCACGCCAAAGAATACAGAGCCGTACGCGCCCCGGCGCTGGCATTGTCCGCGTGGTATAGCACCGGGCAATTGTTCTTCCACCTCGACCCGCTGCGAGACAGCGTAAAGTGGCAGCAGGCCTCACGCTGGGCCGATTCGGCCCTGCGTCCCTTCGTGGCCCGAGGCAACAAGCGGTTCCTGGACGAGATCCCGAACGGGCGGCTGATCCAATTCGACAGTGACCACTACGTCTTCATCTTTCGGGAGGAGCGAACCCTCGTTGAGCTCCGGAACTTTCTTGGCCGAGATACGGGCCGCTGAAGGCCCTGAGTGAAACGCCATAATGCTCAGCAGGTCGTCGGCGAACTTGGCCAGCAGCCGGGGGCCGACGCCGTGGATCCGCGCCAGATCGATACGGGTCTGGGGCTGTGCCACAGCTATATCATGCAGCACCACATCGGTGACCACCGCATAGGACGGCACACCCATCTCACGAGCAATCCGGCTGCGCCATTCCTCCAGCACCGGCAGCGTGGTGCTCTCCGGCGGGAGACTCACCGGGTCCTTCGAATCTGCCCACAGAGCACGAAGGATGGTTCCGCCTAACCTTTGGGTGAGAGCCGCACCAACCCCGGGCACATCGGCCAGAGCCGCGGGAGTCATCGGAGGATGTCTTGCCAGGCGCAGGAGCACCTCCGGCTCCAGGGGACACCCACCCCATACTGTCTTCCGCTCGGCCAGGGCGCGGCGAAGCCGTGTGAGCCGAGCTGCTACTCCAGGATCGCCCGGGGCAGGAACGGCCTTGGTGCCGCACCGGTCGCAGCCGGCGCACCGCATGAGGGTCTCTCCGAAGTACCCGACCAGACACGCCCGGCGGCACCTCGATTCACGGGCGTAGTCTTCCACCGCCTGGATTCTTCCTTCGGCTCGGCGGCGGCGATCGCGAACTGGCCGCCAATCGACCGGGCCGCGTTCCGGGTGCAGCTCGCGCCGCAGCCGTTCGGCCGATTCGAGCACGTTGCGAGGCACTCCAACGGTCCCGTCTCGCCCCTGCCAGATCCGCTCGAGCAACCGGCTGCGGGGAAAGGTGACATCGAGCTGGCGGCGGTGCAGATCGGTGTCGGCCGCGCGCCAGAGGAGCACACAGCGGGCAAACTCCCCATCTCTCCCCGCCCGTCCTGCCTCCTGGTAGTACGCCTCAGGGGTGGGTGGCGGAGTCCAGTGCACCACCAGCCGCACCGATGGCTTGTCGATCCCCATTCCGAACGCGCAGGTGGCCACCACGATATCAACCCGATCGCGGAGAAAGTCGTCCAGCGTGGCGGCGCGAGTCGGTTTGGTGAGACCGGCGTGATACGGCGCCGCCCGGTGTCCCGCCTGGGAGAGAGCGCGCGCCACGGCCTCGGTGCTTCCTCGAGTGGGAGCGTAGACGATGGCCATGGCGTCGTCGTCGCGGAGGAGCGAGAGCAACGCCTTGAGACGCTCCCGCTCGCTGCCGACCTGCACGGCGCCGAACCAGAGATTGGGACGGTCGAACGATCCGAGATGAAGCGCGAACCCGGGCCGAAGCCGGAGGGCGCGGGCGATCTCATCTCGCACCCCGGGTGTGGCGCTGCCGGTGAGTGCGACAGCTTGAGGCTGTCCCAGCCGGTAGCGCGCCCGGGACAGCTTGCGGTAGCTGGGCCGGAAGTCATGGCCCCACTCCGCTATGCAGTGGGCCTCATCCACCACCAGCAGGCTGGGGCGGATCCCCTGCCGTCCCAGCTCCTGGCTGAGGGACTCCAGCCGCTCGGGCGAGACGTACAGCAGGCGCAGCGAGCCATCCCCTATTGCCTGCCGCACCGCCTCCTGCTCCGCCGTGCCCAGACTGCTGTTGAGACACGCGGCGGGGAGCCCGCGGGCCCGAGCGGCCTCGACCTGGTCCTGCATCAGAGAGATGAGGGGCGAGACCACCACGCTGAGTCCGGGGAGCACCAGTGCGGGAATCTGGAAGCAGATGGACTTGCCCCCGCCGGTGGGCAGAACGGCCAGCGTGTCGCGACCCTCGAAGATCGAGCGGATGACCGGAGTCTGGGCCCGGCGGAAATCGGAGTAGCCGAAGTGATGCAGCAGGAGCCTTCGGGCTTCGGCCATGCGATCGAGCATGCCCGAAGATGCGCTGGGTGACCACCCAGCTTCCTACCAGGAGAGTGCAACGTGGGGCATCGCAGTGCGGACAAACGCAGCCTCGTCGGTCCTCCTGTGTGCTGATTCCGGATACCACCGTCTTCGGTCTCGTCAGCTCGGTGGACCCCGCCAGCCGTCGAGTAACGGCTTTGGTCCAAAACATCTCGGGAGAGTCGCTGCTTATCTCGACCTGTATCGGGCTGCAGCGCAAGGTTGGGGACGGGTGGCAGTTCCAGGAGACCTCGATTATGTGTCCCGGCACGTACGAGATGGTTGCCACCGGCGCTGCTCGGACCGTCGAGCCACGATTCCAGCCGACGCATCGGACTGCCAGTACCGCCTCGTCGCCACGGCCGCATCCGCGCAGCCTGGCGAGGGCGAGTCCGACATCGTACAGGAGCGCACCAGAGCCAGCGAAAGCGGCCCCCTTCTGTTTCTAATGCCGCCGGCGATCGAAGGTGAACGCCGCGAGGGGGCCCGAGCTCGATTTCAGCTCTTGGCCCCCTCGTCGCTTCGCTTCTCAGGCGTGACGGCTAACGCGCCGTACGCTAGTTCCCGCCGAGCCGAACGCCGAGGGTGATAGGAATGAACTTGTTGTCGGACCCATCTGTGAAGACGTTGTGGAAGCGGCCTTCAACGAACAGTCCAATGGCACCGGCCTTGAAGTCGAACCCGGCCCCACCGTTCAGGCCGAAATCGGTGCCGGTGTTGCCCGTGTTCCCGGTCCCGGGCGTCGCCACATTGTCGCCGCTGACTCGCTTGAAGTTGTAGATACCGACCCCGCCAATCAGATACGGCCGGAATTGGCTCTCTTCGGAGGACTTGAACTTGTAGATGAGGTTTCCTGTGGCCTGAAGGATCTGACTGGACCGATCACCGGAAACTACCGCCTCCTCAAACTTGAGTCGCTGGTACATGCCGTCGATCTGGATCCCCAGTGGGAAAGAGCTGGGAGCAAACGACACGGCAACGAGACCGTGGAACCCGGTCTTAGTGGCGTCGCCGTAGTCGCTCAGCGGAACGGTGGCTCCTCCACCCAGCGAAAACTCAGCACCCTGCGCGTGGGCAGCAGGGGCGCCCACCAACATTCCAAGCGCGAGTGCTGCAAAACTCTTTGAAACCACCTTCATATCTCCTCCTGGGAGCGAGGTTTGGCCATCCGGATGCGGCAAAACTAGCGTGCCCGAGTCGGGCGTACCTGTGAGCCGCGTCACAATCAGGTACCGGCCTTCGTGCTGGCCCTCCTGCGGAGGATCAAGCGCACAATAAGGGACGCGGCCAGCACGGCGATGGCAGCCCAGACCAGCCTGGGGTCGTTGAGGATAACCCCGCCGAGGGCCAGGACGAAGCCGCAGATGCCGAACCCTAGCCTCAGGCGGCTCACTTCTGCAGAAATCTGGCGACGGCGTCCCGAAAGTCGGGCGTACTTCGGGCAACGGCGTTTACCCGGGCCCCCATGGCGATGCCCTCCGAGAAGCTTTTCCCCTCCAGCTCGAAGAACAGCCGCTTGGTGAGCGCCAGTGCCGACACGCTGGAGTCCGCCAGGCGGGCGGCGATCGCCGCGCCTTCACGCTCCAGGTCGGCATCGGAAACCACCCGCGACACCAGGCCCAGAGCCCGCGCCTCCTCGGCTGTAAGAGCCCGGCCGGTCAGGATCAGATCGAGCGCAACCTTCTCCCCTACGGTCCGGCGGAGCAGCGTGGCAACCATGGCGGGAACGAACCCGCGCTGAATCTCGGGATAGCCGAGCTGGGCATTCCCGGCCGCAACCAGGAGATCGCAGGCGGTGGCCAGGCCGGCGCCGCCGGCGAGCGCCCGCCCTTGGACCAGAGCCACCACCGGCCGCGGTAACATCCGGATTCGCTCGAACAGGCTACCCAGCCGAAGTGCCGAGGCCTCGTTCTCATCCATCGAGCGGCCGGCCGAGGCCAGCAGCTCGTCGAGATCGGCACCGGCACAGAAGTCCTTTCCCGCTCCGCGGATCAGGACGACGCGGACTTCGGCATCGAGATCGGCTCGCTCCAGCGCCTGGTGCAGCAGCTCGATCATCTCGGCGCTCAGGGCGTTTCGCTTAGCCGGTCGATTCAGCGTGAGGCTGAAAACGCCGCTGTCGAGGGAGGTGAGGAGCGGCTCACTCACGGAAGGAGGCGACGGGCCAGCGCCGGGGGAACCGGGATTTCCATTCGCAGCAAGGCGGTGGAGTAGACCTTTCCCTGCGCGTCGGTCTTGAGCGAGATGGTTCCGCCGCCGTCGAGGGCGCCATGCAGCAGGAAGTTCAGCGCGTTGAGGTTGGGCAACTCGAACCGCTCGACCCCATTCACCATACCCTTGAAGTGCCGGGTAACCCTGGAAACGGTGACCTCTCTCTCGAGAATGGCGTAATACTCAGGCTCGAGTGCGATCAATCCGACGTTGGCGGTGTCACCTTTGTCGCCGGAGCGGGCATGGGCGAGATAGCGGAGCTGGACGGGGACGGACGGGCGGACGGATGGACGGGCGGTCGGGCGCGCCGGCTTGGCTCTGGACTTCTTCTTGCTTTTCATCACCATTCAAGTAGCTCCTGTCCGCCTGTCCGCCTGTCCGCCTGTCCGCCTGTCCGCCTGTCCGCCTGTCCGCCTGTCCGCCTGTCCGCCTGTCCGCCTGCCCCGCCGTCATGCCTTAAGTATCTCTACCTTGACGCCGGGCTCCACTTGCGTGCGATCGATGAGCGCCGGCCAGTAGGCAACGACCTCCTCAACAGCGGGACGGCCTCCCGCGAACCCCGTCACGCTCGGCGGCCCGGTCAGCACCAGCGGGGCTATCTCCCGGGTGAACCGCTCCACCGGCGCCCGCTCGCGCGCACGCACGCCCACACGGAGCTGGATCTCCGGCGCCTCCGGATCGGGCGGCCCGCTGAGAGCGCCATGGGTGGCGCTGGCACCCACATACTCGGTCAGGATCTGCTCGAACTCGAGTCCCAGATCCTTTAGCCGCTCCCGCAGTATACGGTCGGCTGCCCAGGCCTTGTCGTACGCCTCGGGCCAGGAATAGACCAGCGTGCCGACGGCCTTGTAGCCGTAGAAGTACGCCACGGAAACCTTGAGCATGGGGGTGCGAGGTCCGCCCCGGATGCCGCTGACGCGCACGCGGTCGCGCCCGGCCTTCTCCAGCTGGATGCTGGTAAAATCGGTGACCCCGTCCGGCGTGATGTAAGCGTGGGGATCTCCCATCTCATAGACGAGCTGCTCACTGACCGAAGCGAGCGAGACGACGCCTCCGGTGCCCGCGTGCTTGGTCACCACGAAGCTGCCATCGGGCGAGGCCTCGACGATGGGGAACCCCGGGTTGGCCATTCCCTTCACCGAGCGCCAGTCCTTCAGCAGGTTGCCGCCGGAACATTGGGCGCCGCATTCGATGATGTGTCCGGCGACGGTGCCTGCCGCCACCTTGTCCCAGTCTTCGGCGGGCCAGCCGAACTCGTGGAAGATCGGCCCCAGCGTGAGGCCGGTATCGGTGACGCGGCCGGTGACCACCACGTCGGCGCCGCCCCGCAACGCCTCGACGATCGGTGCCATGCCGAGATAGGCGTTGGCGGAGAGGACCTGGTCCCGGATATCGGCGAGCGGCCGGCCAGTCTCCATGTTGCTGAGCGGGTGGCCGTCCTGGATCAGCTGGTCCAGACGGTCCAGCAGGTCGTCTCCCGTCACCAGACCCACCTTCACCTTGCCCGCCAATCCCAGGCGGCGCGCAACCTCGAGCACCGCCTCGGCGCACGCTCGCGGGTTCACTCCGCCGGCGTTGGAAGTGACCTTGATGCCCTTCTCCACGATGTCGGGAAGAATCCGCTCCATAAGCGGCACGAAGTCGCGGGCGTACCCCATGGCCGGGTCGCGCGACTTCTGTTTCTGCATGATGGACATGGTGACCTCGGCCAGGTAGTCCATCATCAGGTAGTCGATGGGTCCGCCGCGGACCTGGCGCACCGGGGCCTCGAGCCAATCGCCCCAGAACCCCTGCCCCGCCGCCACCCGAACTACGCGCCCACTCATCGCATCATCGGCGGATTGGGTAGCGGAAGACCGCGCTCCCGGGTCCAGGTGTGCGCCGCGACCCGTACCGCCAGGACACCGAGTGGAAAGAATCCGTCTCCCAACGGCCACGGGCTCGGAGGCAGGGGAAAGGTCGCCGAGACGCTTCTGCCCGGCGCCACGGTTACCGGAGCCCGGGCCCTCTGCCCCGGCGCCAGACTCACTCCGGAATCGGCGTAGACGCGAATCGAGGCTCTGAGCGTCCACGGCTCATCGGCCGCGGCATCGGCAAAGCCGGGAAAGAGAGCCAGCTCCACCGGCATGTCACGATGACCGGGTGGAAGCGAGGCCTGAAGCCGCCCGAACGCGTAATTCAACGGCTCCTTCTCGATCTGGCTGCCGGCGGAATCGAACAGAGTGACGCCGAAATCGGTGAACCTGGCCCACTGCGCTCGATCCATCTCAATGTCGACCACCACCGTCCTGGCCCACGCCGGAGCGATGAAAGGAATTCGCTGCACCGAGGAGCCGCGCGCCACCACCGTCTCCACTCGCTCACCGCCACTCAGGAGCACCGCCAGCTCGGCGGTCACCGGAGTAGTGGCTGCGCTGGTGACCGTTGCCACAGCCTGGCTGTCCTTCCGGGTCAGATGAAGTCGCAGTGGAGACTGGGTAACCCGCACCCCCGCGTTGAGCGTTTCCGGCGACGGCGCTATCCCCACCGCCACGATCTCGTAGGTACCCGGCACGGCGTCACGCCCATCGACCTGGTAGACGGCCGCGGCGTCCGCGGCGCCGATGGGGCGAGCGCTTTCGTCACGGTACGGCATCCCATCGGGCTCGTGCAGAAAGGCGAGCGCCTTCTCGGAGGGCCCGCTCGACACCCGCACCTCGAAGGGCCGGGCGCTGTCGGCGCGGAAGAACGTGCGGAGTGTCGTGCCCGACTCCACCCGGGCGTTCGTCCTGAGGTCGCGCGGTCCCGCGGCCAAGGGCGCCGGGACGACAACGGTGTTCACCAGCCGGAACGCGGGACCCGCCAGCGAGTCGGCGCCCCATCCAGTCACGGTTCCGGTATACGCGCCGGGTGGCCTGAGCGAAGCGAGATCGTAGCGGACCTCGACTACGCTCCGGGGCCCCGTAAGAGTGACGCGCGAGGGAGCGGTGAGCCAGGGAGAATCGCTGCGCAGGGTGTACACCGCCGGCGAAGCCGGCGCCGAGCGCAGCAGCTCGAACTGTTGCACGGTTTGGGGCGGGACACCGGGCCCAAGCTCCAGGAAGGCGGCGGTGACCCCGCCCCCGGTTCCCGCCGCGCTCACCAGGATCTCGGGCACCGGACGGCCGCCGATCAGCCAGCGATACGCTCGCTCCACATCCGGAAGACCGGTGCCTTCGTCCACGAAGGTGGCGCCCTCCAGTGGCCGGGCAGTGACCATCAACGCTTGCTTGATGGCCCTCGCTTCGATCGGCCGCCTCTCCTGAGCCGATCCGGAGACGAGCAGCGCCGCAAGGCCGGCCGCGTGAGGAGCGGCCATGCTGGTGCCTTGAGAGATCTCCTGGCCGGTGTTCCAGCGCGGCACCGAGGAGTAGGCCAGCCCCGGAGTAACGATCTCGGGCTTGGCCAACTCTCCGCCTCGGGAGCTGAAATATGCCAGCTGGTCATCGCGCCGGGCGCCGGAGCGGTCGGGGGGCAGGAACGTTCCCGGTAGCGTGGCCCCCACACTGATGGCCCGACGCGCCGACCCGGGGAATCCGACGGTGGAGAGCCCCGGACCGTCGTTGCCCGCGCTGATGGTGAAGACCAGACTCGGACGAGCCGAGAGCAGGGAATCGATCATCCCGTCTATGCGCGCCTGTCCCTCGATCTCGTTGCCGACGCCGAAGCTCATATTGAGCACCAGCGGAAGCCGCCGAGTCTGGGCAAAGCGTACCGCGTAATCCAGAGCCCGTCCCATGCTGCCGGTGGTCGTCACGCTCCCCTGAGCGCTGTTGGCGATCTTGAGGCCCAGCAGCTGGGCGCCCGGCGCCACCCCGTCGAACCCAGCCACGCCGTAGAGGTCGTTCCCCGCGGCAATGCCGGCGACGTGCGAGCCGTGCCCGCTGATGTCGAACACCAGGTCCAGCTCCGGCTCTCCGGCGCCACCGGAAAAGTTGACCGCCAGAGTGAGCCGGGGCTTCCGTCCCCGCGGCGCCCAGCCGAACGTCTCCCGGGCATGCAGGTAATCGTGCACCGGCCGCTCGCCGGCGAGAGAGCGATCACCGTCGGTGTCGGCAAAGAGCACCCAGCCATCGCTCGCACGGGTGACCAGCACCACAAGGCTGTCTCCCACCGTCCCATTGCCGTTCAGGTCGGAGGCCGGCGGCGGCCCCAGCGGGAGCTCGCTGATGACCCCACCGTAGTACGGACCCTCGGTATTCAGCGCGACCACGCGGCCAAACCCGCCCAGCCTGCGTCCGGCGATCTCCACCGAATCTCCACGAGGAGTGATCCGGCGAAGCGGTACTGCCCCCTCGCCGGAGAAGTCGCGGAGATCGAGCAGTTTGGGAGTGTCCGTGGATGTGCGGCTCAGCCCGGGGATGCCGGGATCGATGCCGGTATCGAGAATAGCGATGAGCACGCCCCGGCCGTCGTAGGTCGGATGGAGTCGAAGAAACTCGTTCACCCCGGTGCTGGCGAGCGGCATCCAGCCATGCGCGTATGCCGCCTCGGGTGGCACGACAGACTGAAGCGTGTCGTAGGGGTCGGGGTCGAGAGCCACCGACGACGGCTGCCCCGGTTTGGGCGGCAGCCGGCCGGGATCGATATTCGGCTTCGGTAGGGGGGTCTCGGGATCGGGCTGCTCGGCGGGAGCGGGCTGCTCGGGATCGGGCTGCTGGGACACGCACGCGAGCGCCAATGCCAGCGCAGCGAGAGTGAGACGCGGCGAGGGCATGCGTTTCTACCGGGTGATGGCCGCGTCGAGCGGCGGGAGAACGAACGGACCGAGGTGAGGTCCCGCGTAGTTGGCGGCGATCCGCAGTGTGAACGCGAGCTGGTCCCTGGTTTCCTCCGGGCTCACGATGGCGTCCACGAAGCCCCGGGCTCCGGCAAACCTGGCGTCCAGCTGCTCGTCGTAGTCGGCGCGCATCGAGCTCATGGACGATTTGACTTCGGCCGATGGCTCGCGTCCCTCGCGGCGCGCCTTCTCGATCTCGGCGCCGTGGACCGCCGTTACCGCCGATTCGCCTTCCATCACGCCCATACGTCCGGTAGGCCAGGAGAGTATGAAGTCGGGGTCGAAGCCCTGCCCTGCCATGGCGTAGTACCCCGCGCCGGATGCATGGTTCACGGTGAGGACGATCTTGGGCACGATGGCCGTGGCCATGGCTTCGACGAAACGCGCGCCAGCGCGGATGATTCCCGAGTGCTCCGCCTCCGGGCCCACCATGAAGCCGCTGACGTCCTGAATGAAGAGGATCGGCAGCCGCTCACGGTTGGCGGTCTCTATAAAGAAAGCGACCTTTTCGGCGCTTCCAGTGTAGACGATGCCCCCAAAGCGGGGACGCTCGCCCGGCTGCGCCTTGATGAGGCCCCGCTGGTTTGCAATCACGGCGACCGGCCGGCCTTCCACGTGGGCGTGCCCGCACAGCATTTCCTTGGCGATGTCGGGCTGGAACTCATCCAGTGCCCCGCCGTCGAGAATGCAGGCGAGCACCTGCCGCATGTCGTACGACAGCCGGTGGTCCTGGGGCAGGAGGTCGTAGAGGTCAGCGGGTGGACGGGCGGACGGGCGGACCGGTTGAACCCGATGGGTCAGGCCCTGAGTGAGAGGGAGGCGACCTATGTACTCGCGAATACGCGTGAGACAGTCGGCGTCGTTGGCGGCCCGATAATGCGCCACCGCGCTCTGCTCGGTGTGGGTCCGGGCCCCCCCCAATGTTTCGGAGTCGATGGTCTGGCCGGTTGCGCCCTTGACCAGGTTGGGCCCGCCGAGCCCCATGAAGCTGGTGCCCTCGACCATGAAGATGACGTCGGAAAGCGCCGGGAGGTAGGCGCCGCCCGCGATGCAGCTTCCCATCACCGCGCTGATTTGCGGCACGTGGAGGTAACGCCGCATGATCGAGTTGTAGTAGAAGATGCGGGCCGCGCCGTACTGCCCGGGGAACACCCCGCCCTGGTAGGGGAGGTTCACCCCGGCGCTGTCCACCAGATAGACGATGGGAATTCTCTGCCGCATGGCCACCTCCTGCGCCCGGAGAATCTTTCGAATCGTCTCCGGCCACCAGGAGCCCGCCTTTACCGTAGCGTCGTTCGCCACGACCACGACCTCGCGGCCCTCCACCATCCCCACGCCGGTGATGACCCCGGCACCGGGCGCCTGGCCTTCGTACTGGTCGTAGGCCACCAGGAGCCCGATTTCCAGCCAGGGACTCTCCGGATCCAGCAGCTGCTGCACCCGCTCCCGGGGCGACAGCTTACCCTGCTCGTGCATCTTGGCGACGCGGGCGGCCCCGCCACCCTGCCGCAGTTTGGCGGCAAGCTGCTGGTATTCCTCGGTGAGAGACCGGAGGCGGTTACCGGCTGGGCTCATGACTCGAGGTGCGTGACGGCCCACTGCTCGATGTATTCGATGAGATCGGAGGTGGGTGTGCCCGGTCCGAATAGTTTTCCGATGCCCTGCTGCTGAAGGGCGGCCATGTCTTCCGGCGGGATGATCCCGCCGCCGGTGACGAGCGTCTCCGGCCGCCCCATGTCCTCCAGGAGCTGTCGCACCCGGGGAAACAGCGTCATGTGGGCACCGGAGAGTATCGACAGGCCCACGACATCCACGTCCTCCTGAACCGCGGCGGTGGCGATCATTTCAGGAGTCTGGTGCAGGCCGGTGTACACCACTTCCATCCCCGCATCGCGCAGGGCGGCCGCGACGACTTTGGCACCGCGGTCGTGGCCGTCGAGTCCCGGCTTAGCGACGAGCACTCGGATAGGACGCGATTTGGGGGACGCTCGGGTCATCCGGCCTTTCCCGGCAAGAGGGCGTTTACCAATTCGTGAATCGATGTTGCGGTGCGGCACCGCCGGTCAGGCTCGGCGCTCGAGGACGTGAGCAGCACTGCCTCCATGCCGGCGGCTCGCGCACCAACAACGTCTACGGCGTAGAGATCGCCGACGTACAGCGCCTCCTCCGGCGCCACGCCGAGGGCGTCGAGCGCCGCACGGAAGATGGCCGGGTCAGGCTTTTCTACGCCAACGATGCTGGAATCAATGACCACGTCGAAGTACTCGCGCAGGCCGGCCGCGGTAAGCGCCTGCTCCACTCGCCCGTCGCTGTTCGATACGATGCCAAGACGCAGTCCCGCCGCCTTGAGCCGGCGGAGCGATTCGTGAGTTCGGTCCTGCACCGAGCACCAGAGGTAACGCTCGCCATGCATCCTCTGCAAACAGTCGCGCACCTCGCCCATACGGCCGGCCGGCACGCCGCCGAGCCGAAAGAGCGCCTCCAGGTATGCGGCTGCGCGCTCCTGGTCAGTGCCGGCCCGCTCCATGGCGTTCGCCGCGTCGGCGGCACCAGCGGCCAGTCCCTCGCCCGTGAGCGTCAGCCCGAGCACGGTGCCCACCCCCTCGGCCATTCGGTCGTAGTCGAGAAACACGAGCGTGTTCCCCGCGTCGAACAGAACCGCACGCAGCGCACTCAACGAAAGCGCAGGAGCGCGCCCAGGCTCTCGATGGCGTCCCGGGCCTCGGGCTCGTACACCACGTTGACGTCTACTCCCTGCCGCAGCGCTTCCTCGATGGCGTCGTCGACGATATCGAGCACCGGAATGGGCTCGCCCTCGCCGCGGCACTCCCGCTCCGTCACGGCGAGCCGCCCGGAAATGCCACAGCGGAAACCGGGCTCACCCGCGTCCGAATTGACCAGCAACGAGCGCACCTGCCCGCGCGCCAGCGCCTTCAGAGTTGGGCGCAGGCCGTTGACCCCCCAGCCGGTCCCGATCCCCTCCAGCATCTCGTGCACCAGTGCGCGCTCCGACGCGCGCTCGTAACCTTCCCGCACGGCCAGGGTGGCCGAGTGGACCGAGGCCGGCGTGGCGTCTTTCGGATTCAGCCGCACGGTGCCGATCACCCGCTCCGTGAGATACGAATGCAGGAACGGCTCCACCGCACTGGACTCGGAGGTGCCGGCGAGCACGATGCCGTGCGCCGGGTGGCGCCGGTCCATGGCAAACAGCTCCCGCGCGATCGCCTCGTAGTGCCGCTGCTTCTCCTGCCGGATCCGGTTGTTGTAGGTGTGCTCACCCCAGCCGCTGGAGCCATCGTTATCCGAGTGGAAACGCTTCCCCCGGGTGCTCTCCGAGTGAAGCCCCGCCAGCTCCCGGGACTCATAGGCCGTCACCTCGAAGAACCGCGCCCGGCTCCGGTCGAGAACCACCGTGAGCAGGCGGCCGAACTCTTCCTCCACCGACGCCAGTTCGCGGACCAGCGGACTGCCATCCACCGCCAGCCGGGACCGGTGCACCACCGGCAGAGGCACCGTCTCGAACAGCCCGATTCCCTCGCACGCGAAGATCGCGACTCCCTGGGTGTGGGGCAGATTGCCCGGATTGCGCAGAAATTCCTGCACCCGGTTCAGATCGCGGGCCACTGCCTCGGCGGTGCCGCGCTCCAACCCCAGGCGCGGGAGGTCCTGAATAGCCGACTTCACCCGGTTCTTGACCTTGATGAGATACTTACCCCGGGAGCGGTCGCGCGGCTCCAGCTTGAGATAGCAGGTGACGACCCGATGTTTGCCCGGCTGAATGTGGGTGAGCCGTTCCACCACGCCGGCCAGTGGCGAGCGACCGTTCCCACCCTTGGCGGAGCCTGCCAGTCCTTTAGAAGAAGACCGGCTCTCGATAACTCCCATAAATTTCCTCGAGCACGTGCCGGATCTCGTAGAGCGTGCAGTACGCGCGCGCGCAATCCAGCATGGCTGGTATGATGTTCTCGTCTTTGGTGGCCGCACGGCCGAGTGCCTCCAGCCGCTCTGCTACCACATCTTTGTCCCTCCGGGCCCGGAGACTGGCCATGCGCTCCCGCTGAGTGCGCTCGGCTGCATCGCCCACCCGGAGGATCTCCACCGGAGCCTCCGCTTCCTCCACGAAATCGTTGACGCCCACGATAGTGCGCCGGCCCTGCTCCAGCTCGGCCTGAAACCGCATCGAGGAGTGGGCGATCTGCCGCTGAAACCAGCCGGATTCGATTGCCGGAACGACACCTCCCTGCGCCTCGATCTCGGCGAAGAGGCCTTCGGCCTCGCGCTCGAGCCCGTCGGTCAACGCCTCCATATAGTAGGAGCCACCGAGCGGGTCGGCCACGTTCGGCACACCGGTTTCATAGGCGAGGATCTGTTGGGTGCGAAGCGCGATGCGGACCGACTCTTCGGTGGGGAGCGCCAAGGTCTCGTCGAAGGCGTTGGTGTGCAGCGACTGGGTGCCGCCGAGCACCGCCGCCAGCGCCTGATAGGCCACCCGTGCGACGTTGTTGTGCGGCTGCTGAGCGGTGAGGGTGACGCCCGCCGTCTGGCAATGGAACCGCATCTTCCAGGAGCGCGGATCTCGCGCGCCGTAGCGGTCACGGAGATGGCGCGCCCAGATGCGGCGGGCGGCCCGGAGCTTGGCTATCTCCTCGAAGAAGTCGTTATGGATGTCCCAGAAGAAGGAGAGCCGGGGACCAAAGTCGTCCACGGCCAGCCCCCGCGCGAGCCCGTGCTCGACGTAGGAGAAGCCGTTAGCCAGGGTGAAAGCCAGCTCCTGCGCCGCCGTGGCGCCGGCCTCGCGGATGTGATAGCCGGAGATGGAGATGGTATTCCATTTGGGGGTGTGCTCGGCCGCCCACTCGAACAGGTCAACGATCACCTTCAGCGCGGGCTCCGCCGGGAAAATCCAGGCGTGCTGCGCCATGTACTCTTTCAGAATGTCGTTCTGGATGGTGCCCTGCAGCTGGTCGATCGACACGCCCTGACGTTCCGCCGCGGCCACGTAGAAGCAGAACAGCATTGCCGCAGGCCCGTTGATCGTCATCGACGTGGAGACCCGATCCAGCGGGATTCCGGCGAACAGCGTCTCCATGTCGGCCAGGCTCGAAATCGCCACGCCGCACTTGCCCACCTCGCCCTCGGAGCGGGGATGATCGGAGTCGTAGCCCATCAGGGTGGGAAAGTCGAACGCCACCGAGAGCCCGGTCTGGCCCCGCTGGAGCAGAAACTTGTAGCGCTCGTTGGTGTCTTCGGCGGTGCCGAACCCGGCGAACTGCCGCATGGTCCAGAGCCGGCCCCGGTACATCGTGGGGTGGATGCCCCGGGTAAAGGGAAACTGGCCGGGGAGCCCAGTCGCCTTGATGTGGTCGGATGAGAGGTCGAGATCGGTGTAGGCCGGCTGCACTCCGCCGCCGGACACCGATGTTAGATTGGCGTCGAGCCGAACCGGAAGCGCCTCGGCCTTGGCTCGCCAGGCCGCCACTTCCGCCCGCAACCGCTCCAGCTCCCGTTCCTGCTCGGAGGGTCCGGCAGCCTCCGCACTCTTGTCGGTACGGCGAGCCGTCATATACGCGCTCCCTGTTTCAGCCCGTCGAGAACTTCGGCCGCTACTTCGTAGGGGCTCAGCTGTCCGGCGACAACCTGGTCCATGCGCTCCCCGATCAACTTTTCCGCCCGGGTCTCCTCCCAGATCCACCTCTGGGTCGCGCGGTCCACCACTTCGCGGGTTCGGTCCGAAAGTCGCCGGCGCCGCCGCTGCTCGAGCTGTCCCGAGGCGGTGAGGTGATCGTGATGTCTGTCGAGCGCGGCGACCAGCTCGGAAATTCCCTCGCCCTTGGCTGCGGTCGTCAACAACACAGGGTTCTCCCAACCGTTGTCACCCTGAGGCCCCGCAGGGGCCGAGGGGGCTCCTTCGCTTGGGCTCAGGACAGGCTTCGCCCCATCGAGTTTCGGTCCCCTCCCCCTCGCGCTGCTCGGGTTCAGGGTGACACCCTTTGACCCATGATGAGCTGGAATGCTCCTAAAGGCATTACCCCTGCGAAGACCTAAAGTCACCTCGATCTCCTGCCGCAGCTTGTCGGCACCTGTCCTATCTGCCTTGTTCACCACGAAGACGTCCGCGATCTCCATCACACCGGACTTGAGCGTCTGAATGCCGTCGCCCGACTCGGGAACGAGAACCAGCACCGTCGAATCTGCCATGCGGGCCACGTCAAGCTCCGACTGTCCCACCCCAACCGTCTCGACCAGGATGCGGTCGAACCCGGCGGCGTCGAGCAGATCGCACACTTCGCGGGTGGTGGTGGCGAGACCGCCCAGTGAGCTCCGGGTGGCCATGGAGCGGATGTAGACGCCCTGGTCGAGCGCGACGGATTCCATGCGGATGCGGTCGCCCAGGAGGGCGCCGCCGGTGAACGGGCTGGAGGGATCGACCGCAACCACGGCAACCTTGAGCCCAGCGGAGCGGTAGGCGGTGACGAGACGTTCGACGAGGGTGGACTTGCCCGCCCCGGGCGGGCCGGTGATGCCGATGCGGCGGGCTCTACCGAGGGAGCGATGCACGTCGGCCAGCAGCCGCTCGAAGCCGGGCCGTCCGTTCTCGACCACCGAGATCGCCCGGGCCAGCGCCGCGGTCTTGCCGGCAACCAGCTCGGAGATCAAGTGATCGAGGTCCATTGGTGAAAGGTCGCCAGAGGCGTAGGGTCAGGCAAGCGGCCGATTACTATTGACACCTTCACCTGAAACCATGACATCAGAGCGACCAGCGCTTGCCGCCAGACTCGCCGCCTTCGCCGCCATCGTTCTCTGGGGCGTCTCCTTTGTCGCCACCAAGGCGGCACTCCGCGAAGTGTCGCCCGTCACCTTGCTCTTCACCCGCTTCGCGCTAGGCGTCGGTGTCCTCTTCCTGATTCTCAAACTCAGGCGAGAGCCACTCGTCCCCCCGCGAGACGCGTGGCCGATGCTGGCCCTGATGGGCTTCGTCGGCATCTTCCTCCACCAGATGATCCAGGTTCACGGCCTTACCCTGACCACTGCCGTGCGAACCGGATGGCTCATCGGATTGACTCCGATCTGGTCGGCGGTGCTGGCCGCGGTCTTTCTGGGCGAGGGTTTCGGCCCCCGAAAGGTCTTCGGCTTACTCCTCGGCATGGCAGGAGCGCTTCTCGTCATCACCAGAGGTGAGCTCTCGTCGGGGACACTCGCCCTGCCCGCAACCCGTGGCGACCTGCTGATCCTCGCGAGCACCATCACCTGGGCCATCTATACCGTCCTCGGTGGCGCGATTTTAAAACGGCTGGGCAGCGCCAGGACGACCACCGCGGCGATGTTCGTTGGCTGGGCCCTGCTGATTCCGTTCTTTGTGAGTTCGTCAGGTTGGCAGGAGTACCGAGACCTGTCATCGACCAGCGTGATCGCCATTGTCTTCCTAGGCGTCGGTTGTTCCGGGCTGGGCTATCTGTTCTGGTACGCCGCGCTGGAACGGATCGAAGCCTCCCAGGTGGCGGTGTTTCTGTACCTGGAGCCGTTGGTCACTCTCCTGGCGGCCGTCGCGCTGCTCGGCGAATCGGTGGCGGTATCGACCGTTCTCGGTGGTATCCTTGTCCTGGTGGGCGTTCTTGTCGTGCAGACAGCAAGGTCACATCGTTAACGGTGAACAGTGAACGGTGAACCGGACACCAACGCGAGCGGCGAAGGCTGCGCTCGGCGGCCTGGCTCTGGGGGAGCGGCTGGCGGCGGAGCACCCCGGGCTGGCGGTGGCGTGGATGTCGGGCTATCCGCGCGACGGTGCCTTCGGCGACAGTCAGATGGCCGACGCCCAGCCGTTTCCACAGAAGCCGATCCCACCCGATGTGCTCATCAGCACGGTCCGGGATATCCTCGCGCGTCGGTAGTCATGGTGAGGGCGGGAGCAACGCCAGTTATTGCGAGGCGCGGTTGGACCAACGCTGGAGAACAGCTCCGCGATGCAGGTCGTTGATTTACGGTCAGTCATTGCGAGGGAGCGCAGCGACCGAAGCAATCCGGCGGATCCCCTGTTGCATTGGGTGTCGGAGCTGCGTCATGTACTGGATCACTTCCCCGGATGGTACCGTCGCTCCGTGTGCCCCATGAGCTGCCCCGGATAGAAGTACACCTCGCGGAGCCGGCCGGTGGCGTACCGCTCCGCCTGATCGTTGAAGTGGCGTGACGCCGGATTCCCGCTCTCCCCTCCCGCGGTCACGGCCAGGGCCCGGACGCTGTCCTTCCCGAACTCCACCACCGCCACGAAGCTGTTCCCGCCAGTCCCATACATGCGCTTCGTCCCCGGATACGTGTGCGCGCCAAACGCCGCGAGCGAACCCCAGCGTGCCGAGACGAACGGCACCGGTACGCTCGGGGCCGAGTCCGCGAACGGCTGCACGATGTCCCCGGTGAGCCGCTGGAACCGGTTGATCTCGCCCCACGGCGTCTTCCAGGTGCCGAAGTCCCGCGTCAGCCGGTCGCACGCGGCCGCGAGCGCCGCGAGTCGCTCCGCCGCTTTCGCCCGGCTCGCCATGTACTCGTACGTCGTCATGCCTGCCGTCTCCGCGTGGCCCTGCACCAGCGCCGTGAGCGCCTCGCCCCAGTACACCGCGAGCGACGTCGGAACCGAGCTGGCCGACCAGCGGTAGTCCCACCCGCGGAGCGCCGCGACCGGCTCCGCGATTCTGGACCTGAGCGAGTCGCCGGCAGGGGCCGAGTCGAACGCCGCCAGGAGCGGCGGAACGAGGCGGGCGAACGCGGTGAGATAGCTGTCAAAGGCCGCGTCCCGGAGGCGACCGGGGGTGAAGTCCTTCCGTCCAGCCAGCACCCGGATCGCCTGCAACCCCCGCGGATTCTCGCCGGCGTTGTCCATGTACTTCGCAAAGTTCTTCTGCTTCGGACTGTACCGCCCCGCCGCCGAGTAGGGCCAGTTGTTGGTGTTCTGAATCCAGCCGTTCGGCGGATCGATGACGTGGGGGCTGTTCTCGACACCATGCACCCCGCGCCACTCGGTGGCGGGGTCGCTGCCGTCCACCGGGCCGGTCCAGTCGAAGCTGTTGTCCCGCCGGGGCACAAACTGGGGGTGGAAGTAGGCGATGTGGCCGTCGGCGTCGCCGTAGACCGTGTTGTTCGACGAGTTGGCCTGGAACTCCATCACCTTGCGATACGCCGCAAGCGTTCGCGCCTTGGTGCGGAGGAACGACTGGCTCAGCGCCTCGATCGGTTTCTCCATCAGCCGGACGGAGACCCACTTCTTCCCCTCCGCGCGCACGATCGGCCCGTGATGGGTTCGGTACACCGTGAACGTCCTGGCGGCCAGGCCCGTTGCCGTGCGATAGGGAACGGTGATCCGGCCGGTCAGCAGCGGCCGCTCCACGGGTCCATACCTGTAGAAGAGCCGGTTACCCCTTCGCACTACCGATTCGGCGTACTCGTCGATCACGTCCGCGCCGGTCGAGGTGTGCATCCAGCCGGCTCGGTCGTTGAAGCCCTGGTAGATGAAGAACTGTCCCCACGTCGCCGCACCGTAGGCGTTGAGCCCCTCGTCGCTCGTCATCTGCAACTCGGAGCGGAAGAAGAATGACGTGTGCGGGTTGATGAGGAGGAGTGCCCGACGGTTCACGGTGTTCGCCGGGGCGATGGCAAAGCCGTTCGACCCCGCTGGCTCCTTCGGTTGTTCGCTCGCCTCAGCCGGCGCCGGGCGGCCGGCGCTGTCGCCGTAGAACGCCTGGAGCTCGCCCAGCGATATACCCTCGATGTCGCCGCCGATGCTGCCCTCGGTGAAGCTGAGCGCCATCCAGGGCTCGAACTGGGCGATCACCCGCGGCTTCACGTCCGGATGAGTGGAGAGGTAGTAGTTAAGCCCGTCGGCCCAGGCGTTCATCAGCCGCTGGAGCCAGGCGGGGCTCGCGGCGTACTTCGCCCGCATGCTGTCCGGATCGATGAACAGCTTCATCCGGAGGTCCTGCCACATCGCCGTCTCTCCCTCCGCCTCCGCCAGCCGGCCCATGGAGTTGAGATAGTTGGTCTCGACCCTATTGAAGTCGTCCTCCGCCTGGGCGTAGATCATCCCGAAGACGGCGTCGGCGTCGGTCTTTCCGCGGACATGGGCGATGCCCCAGTCGTCCCGGACGATGGTGACCGCCTGAGCATGGTGTTCCCAGCGGGTGGCGTTGGCGTCGGGCCGCCGCTGCGCCGGAACCTGGATGAGTGAGAGAGCGGACAGGAGAAGAGAAATTGGGTGCATGGATTCCAAGATAGCCGGGGGGTCCCATGAGCGAACGGGTGAGTCTAACATTGGACGCAGAGGTGCGGCGAAACATTCATGGGGTAAGCCAGTGTCCAACGCAATCGAGACCAGCGGACTGATCAAAACCTTCGGCGCCACCCGCGCCCTGGATGGCGTGGACCTCCGCATCCGGGAAGGATCGGTCTACGGCCTGCTGGGACCGAACGGCGCCGGCAAGACCACCATCATCCGCATTCTCGCCACGCTGCTCCGCCCCACCGGCGGCACGGCAGCCGTGCTCGGCCATGACGTGGTCCGCGAGGCCCGAGCGGTTCGTCAGAAGGTGAGTCTGACGGGCCAATACGCGTCCGTTGACGAGGACCTCAACGGCACCGAGAACCTGGTGCTGGTCGGGCGCCTGCTGGGACTTTCGTGGCGCGGCGCACGGCAGCGAGCCGCGGAGCTGCTCGACGCCTTCGGACTCGCCGAGGCCGCGGGCAGGCAGGTGCAGACCTACTCCGGCGGCATGCGGCGTCGAATCGACATCGCCGCGAGCCTGGTGGCAATCCCCGAGGTCCTCTTCCTCGACGAGCCCACCACCGGCCTCGATCCTCGGAGCAGAAGCCAGGTGTGGGAGCTGGTGCGCGGCATCTCGGCCGCGGGCACCACCGTGCTCCTCACCACCCAGTATCTCGAGGAAGCAGATCGGCTCGCCGAGCGGCTTGCCGTGATCGACCACGGCCGAGTGATCGCCGAGGGCACCAGCCGCGAGCTCAAGGCATCGGTCGGAGCCAGCGCCCTGCACCTGCGGCTCGCCCGCGCCGACCAGCGCGGCCGGGCGCAGGAGCTGATCGCGCGGGTTCTGGGAGACGGTGTGTTGCCCGGGCCGGACCCTACGGCTCTGGCCGTTCGGCTGGCGAATCCGGCTCAGGCGGCTGCTGTCCTCTCGGTCCTTACCGAGGACAGCGTAGACCTCGCCGAGTTCTCGGTGGGAAATCCCACCCTGGACGAGGTGTTCTTCGCGCTGACCGGCCGGGCCGCGGAAGACTCGGCACAGGAGGCACGGTCATGACTAGCGTATCGGTTCCTGGCAGCGAGCGGAGGCACGAGCTGTTTGGAATGCATCCGCGGCCGAGCCCTCCGTCGGCGCTGTCCGCCGTGGCGACCCTCGCCTGGCGCGCCATGCTCAAGATCAAGCATGTGCCGTTCCAACTGTTCGACGTGACCGTGATGCCGATCATGTTCACCCTGCTGTTCACCTACATCTTCGGCGGAGCCCTTGCGGGGTCGCCCCGCGAGTACATCCAGTACCTCCTGCCGGGAGTGCTGGTGCAGACGGTTGTCTTCATCACCGTCTACACCGGCATGGGGTTGAACACCGACATCAACAAGGGCCTGTTCGACCGCTTTCGCTCGCTCCCGATGTGGCAGCCGGCTCCCCTGCTCGGCGCCCTGGCGGGCGATTTGTTCCGCTACTCAGTCGCGTCGGCGCTGATCCTCATCATGGGATTGATCCTCGGCTTCCGTCCGCAGGGTGGAATCGTGGGCGTGCTCCTGGCCGTGGCGTTGGTGCTGATCTTCGCCTTCGCCCTGTCCTGGCTCTGGATCATCGTGGGCATGCTGGTACGGACGCCCGAGTCGGTCATGACCACCAGCTTCATCTTCCTCATGCCGCTGACATTCGCCAGCAACATCTTCGTGGAGCTGTCCACCATGCCCGGCTGGCTCCAGGCGGTGGTCGGCCGGAATCCGGTGACCCACCTGGCGAACGCGTCCCGGGACCTCATGCACGGACAGGCGGCCGGAACCGACGTGATGTGGGTGCTGATCGCGTCCGCGTTCATCGTGCTCGTGGCGGCGCCCATCGCCATGCGGATGTATCGGAAGGAACGGTGAGGCGGTACGGCCGTACGCGGACCAGCGTATCCTCATCAACATGTCGGTCTGGGCGGACCTCGATTCCTTACGGGCTTACGTGTTCCGGAGCTTGCACGCGTCAGTCATGCGGCAACGACGGGAGTGGTTCGAGCGGTTCGAGGGAGTCTACGCCGCGCTCTGGTGGGTTCCGGCCGGGCACCGGCCCACTGTGGAGGAGGCGGTGAGCCGCCTGGCTCAGCTCGAGGCCAATGGTCCGACGCCCTTCGCCTTCAGCTTTGCGCAATCCTTCGATCCGGAGGGGCGCCCGGTCGCTCGCGAGCGGGCAACCCGGGACGACACCTGTCCCGCCACCTGAGGCCCGCGCGAGTCGCGAGCATCCAGAGGAGAGACTGAGAATGAGTGCCACCACGACGAAGCCGTATCAGGCGATCAATTTCGCGGAGAAGCTCGGGATGATCGGAGAGCAGTGGAGCCCAAGGGTCGTGGCCGAGCTCAACGACTATCAGTTCAAACTCGCGCGCATCGAAGGCGACTTCATCTGGCATCATCACCCCGAGACCGACGAGGCGTTTCTCGTCCTCGACGGGGAGCTCCGGATCGATTTCCGGGATGGCGCGGTTGTGCTCGGGCCGGGCGAAATGTTCGTCGTGCCCAGGGGAGTAGAGCACAAGCCCTTCGCGGCAAGGGAAGTCAAGATGCTGCTGGTCGAGCCGCGCGGCGTCCTGAACACCGGTCACGCTGCCGGCGAGCGGACGGCCCGGAACGACGTCTGGATCTAGCCCTATCAGCGGTCTCGTCGCCCGGGAACCGTGATGCCCGTGGAGCTCCCCTACCGGTTCGATACCAGCCCGGTCGTCAAGGTGATCTTGCGCGGGGTGGTGGCTCTTCTACTCCTGGTGCTCGTTCCCGGAATGGTGTATTCCCTCTTCGTCTCGCACAGTCACGCGGCGGCCGTCCAGTTGCTCCTGGTGGGCCTTATCGCAACCTACTTTGGCCGCATCTTCCTCAGGAACCTTGACGGTTCCCACGGCACCATCACGGCTGATGCCGTCGTGGTCGAGCCCGGTACTCTGTACGGCGTCCGATTACACGGGCCGGCGGGTCGGTTCCCGCTGCAGGACTTCAGGGCCGTGAAAGTTGAGCGCGTCCCGCCTCCTGCGTGGGTCGAAGGCGGACGGCATGAGCGGGTTAGCTTGGTCGGCACGGACGGCACACCCGATATTCTCATTGCCCGCACGTCGGAAGACGCCGGTCGAGCTCTGGGCCGGGATCTGGCCGCCGCGCTGGGCCTGCCATGCCAGGAAGAACGCGTTCCGTACTAGTGACGGCACGGCGAGGTCCACGAACGGAAGAAAGCGGGAATCGTTGATAAAGCTGATCCATGCCGTTCCGGCCCTGCCCGCCAGCGACATGGAACGGAGCTCGGCGTTCTACCGCGACAAGCTGGGGTTTACTGTGGCCTTCCAGAACGACGGTTTCACCAAACTCCTGCGCGACGCGGTCGAGCTCCACCTCTGGCTCGCCAATGACGAGGGCTGGCGCAGCCGCGACGGGACCCGCCCGGTGGTGTCCGGAGCCGAGTCGTTCATCGCCGGTACCCACAGTTGTCGCATCGCCGTGGGGGGCGTGGACGAACTCTACCGGGTCGTCCAGCCCTTCGGGATTCTGCATCCGAACGGGCACATCGAACACATGCCGTGGGGCACGCGCGATTTCGGCGTCCTGGACCCCGATGGGAACCTGGTCACGTTCTTCGAGCCATTGCTCCGGAGTGGCGGCCCTGCCGGCAAGTGAAGCTTATCGATGGACGTGCCGTGCCGATCGCGGACCAGAGACTAGAGAACCAACGAATCACCCGGCCGGGCCCCCGCGGGCCGGAGAAGCTGGTAGCCTGGATGGGCGCGGTGCAGGCCCAGGAATACGGGCCCGCGAAATGGGGGCTGGCCCTCCGACTGCCGGGAGCACCACCGATGCCGCCATCGAGCGCGCCATAGACCGGGGCCGAATCCTCCGGACCCACGTCCTCCGTCCCACCTGGCACTTCGTCACTCCAAACGACATTCGGTGGATGCTGGAGCTCACCGGTCCCCTGGTGCACCAGAGGATGTCCTCCTACGATCGCCAGCTCGGCCTCCACGCGGACGTGATGACCCGTGCGGTGGCCGTCATCGAGCGGGCCCTCGGCGAGCACCGGTATCTGACCCGCCGGGAGCTTGGGGCCGAGCTGGGGCGCGCCGGCCTGCCCGCCCGATCTCGCGAGCTGGCGCACATCGCGATGTATGCCGAGCTGGAGGGCGTCATCTGCAGCGGTCCCCGCCGCGGCAAGCAGTCCACCTACGCTCTTCTCTCGGATCGCGCGCCAACGGCTCGGTCTCTGCCCCGCGACGAGGCGCTCGCCGAGCTGACCCGGCGGTATCTCAGGAGCCACGGCCCCGCGACCCTGCGGGACTTCGTCTGGTGGTCAGGTCTCAGGACCACCGATGCCAGACGCGGGCTGGAGATGAACCGGGCCCGGTCTCACGACCTGGACGGGCTCAGGTATTGGTCCCTCGGCCGCACCGCGCCTGGTAGCTCGAGCCGCAAGACCACCCTGCATCTGTTGCCGGTGTATGACGAATATCTGGTGGCGTACCGGGATCACCAGGCGGTCCACCGACCGGCCTATGTGCTGGGGGGCTTTCTGCACGCATTGGTGATCGGCGGGCAGGTGGCGGGCACCTGGAGGACGATTCCGGGTGCGAAGGGGCTCGCGGTAGACGTGACCGCGCTGCGGCGACTCACCCCCGTCGAGCGGCGCCTGCTGGCCCAGACAGCCGCCCGTTACGCGAAGTTCTTGAGGGTTCCAGTCTCCTTGTCGGTCTCATGATCGTGCGCGCTGATCGGCCAGCCTCGTCGGTGAAGCACCGCGCCCATCTCGTCCGGAGACCGGGAAGCCGGCCGGGTGATCAGGGTGGTAGTGCAGCGTCTTCTCCACTGGTTCACCGCACTACCTCCTCACCTGTTCGATCCCACTGGCAGCAATGTCAGTCGATGGAGATTTTCCAGCTCGGAGCCTTCAGGGTCAGGTTGCACGGAGCTCCAAGGTACACCCAGAGTGCCACGGTCCCCAAGCCGGCTGCTCCGACCGCGAACGTGACATCGCCGTCGATCTGCCCGTTTGCCGGGACATAGCTGCCGAAGTTATTTGCGGTACAGGAGGTGATGTTTCCCGACTTGACGCATGTCTTCGTGCCGATGGACACGTTGGAAGAGCTGCTGTTGAAGAAGAACCAGCTTCTGACATGGCCGCTGGTGAAGCGGGGTACAGTGGGGTTAGTGCCGGCGGTCTTCACGGTGACGGGGCAAGCCGCGGTCACGGCGGGTGCCATTCCGGGGCCGCTCTCTTCCGGGTTGCACGAGGAAAGCCCCAGGAGGGCGCCGACCGCCAGCACCGGGCGAAGGGTCGGGAGTTTGAATCGCATAGCACACCTCATGTGAAAGGAGTCTCCGGCAACACGAGCTAGCCGTTACCGAGTACCCCCAAGCTGAGCCTGCTGCGGCGTACCTCAAGGCCTCCTTTGCGACATTTAGGGCCCCATTTGCGACAGGAACTCCTGCACGGCGACACTGTCGCTACACTCCTTTGGATTGCTCGCCTGCAGTGGATGGAACAGCTCCCAGCCTGAGGGTTGAGCGCCGGGCGCCGGTGCTACCGCCCCCGGTCACGATCGGCATATTCTGCACGTCGGGCTCGAGGATGGGACTATCAGGCACTACATCACGGATGAGGAGGTAGGTCGTGAGGATCGCAATGCTGTCGGCGGCTCTGACTCTGACGGCCGCGGTGGGAGCGGCCGCCCAGACCCCCGCCGGCTACGGCCCCAACCCCGACCTGCCACCGCCAGACACGGCGCACCGGACCGCGCGGTTCGTGCGCGGTGTGGGTTGGCCGGCCGGAGCCGCGCCCCAGGCTGGTCCCGGGTTCCGCGTGGCGCAGTTCGCCGACCAGCTGCAAAACCCCCGGTGGCTCTACCTGCTGCCGAACGGCGACGTGCTGGTTGCCGAGTCGGCCAATCCGGGCGCGGCGAGCGACACCGCACTCACGCCGGAGGCGTCGAGGGTCCTAAGTGCCGTCTCGATTTCTGCCTGCCATTCCGTGGTGGGCTCGATGTCGTCATGCGCTACAAACGCAGCGATATGGTATGGCCACAAGGCAGTTTTGAGGGCGTGCACCTTGCTCTTGATATCCGAGAGATGCGTTATGAACACCCGAAAATATCTGCTTGCCAGAAGGAAGGCAAAAGTTCCGGAGGTTCTTCGGCAGACGGGCCCTGCGCGTCTGAATCGTCTAATGGGGGAGCGATAACGACCTCGCTGACACAGTTTCCGTACTCTGTGCGAACCAGTGGCTTTATTCGTTCCAGAATTGAGCGCTCAAGTGCCTCTTGATGCGCTTCGATGTCAGCGTACAGAACGAGTGGCACTTTAAGGATAAGGGAGTACAGGTCGGTACCCCCATCCCAATTATCGTAGCCCGTCTTGATGAGCGAAGCAGTTGCTTGTGACAGAACTCGGTAGTCCAGTTCAGCTCCCTGATGCCGGGCGATTGCCGCTAGGGCTTTGACGATTGGTTGCGAACGGTCGGCGAAGTCAGCCATGGCTCTGGGGTATTCAAATGTTGGACTGGTCCAATGGGATAATCGGAAGCCGAGCTTAGGTGTGCTTGTCCCCCTGCATGGGAGCGTTAAGCGGCCGTGCTTGGGTCGGCCAGGACCTGGGATGCGACACCTGCTACCACAGGATCGGTGACCCTTCCAGCGACCCGGCCCTACCTTGTGAGAGTGTACGGCGTCGACGATACCCGTGGTAAGGGGGCCTACAGCTTCGTAGTGCGGTAGCCGATGTCCGCGAGTACGCCAGTCGCCACTGGATTGCTTCGGGCGGGACTGCCCCTCGCAATGGCTCCTTCCGCCGTACCGCCGTACCCTCACCGCCTGCTCATTTGCCTGATACCCCCGACACCACCCATCTTCCAGGGAGTGACGACTGGAACAGAAATCCGGAGCTACCGGCAGTCGCTCGACGAACAACCACCCGAGGCGCCGCGCACCGCTGAGGCGTACGGCGCTGAGCTCCAGCAACAAAACCCTAACTACCCCGCCCACTCCCATGACGATTCCCCAGCCCGAGCCACATCCGCGACCGTTTCCCGAGCCGGCAGATCCGTCCCGCCGTCCCGACGGGCCGCCCCGACCCGAGCCACAGCCCGATGGGGCGCCGGACAACGATCCGGAGCCGCGGCCCAAACCGGTGGCGTGAGCCGACGATCAGGGTACGGCGGTACCGCCTACCGCCTCCCCGCGGTCTCGCCCTCGAACGCCCGCTGCAGCTCCGCGATGTCGAGCTTCTTCATCTTCATCATCGCCTCCATCGCGCGGTTCGCCTTCTCCCGGTCCGGGTCGTTCAGCATCTCCACCATCCCGGTCGGGACCACCTGCCAGGAGAGACCGTACTTGTCCTTGAGCCAGCCGCACTGCTGCGCCTTCGGGTCCCCGGCCTCGCCCAGCCGCTTCCAGAAGTGATCCACCTCGTCCTGCGTCTCGCACATAACCTGGAAGGAGATGGCCTCGTTAAACTTGAAGTTGGGTCCGCTGTTCAGAGATGTGAACGTCTGCCCGTTCAACTCGAACTCCACGGTCATCACGGTTCCGGGCTGCTTTCCGTGAACCTCCTGACCGGCCTCGGGGTACCGGGTGATAGCCACGATCTTCGAGTTCTTGAAGATCCCGGTGTAGTACCGGGCCGCCTCTTCGGCCTGGGTGTCGAACCAGAGGCATGGGGTGATCGGTTGGACTGAAGCCATGAGTAACTCCTGTTCGGGTGCAGCCACTTGGACCATGGGGTTTCCGGCACACTCCTCATAGAATGGTGAAGGCGCAGGATATAGCAAGACTCTCATCCCGAGCGCAACGAGGGACCCCACTCTGTAGCACCAGAAACCCGTGCAGTAGGTCCCTCTGTCGCTATCGCTCCCTCGGGATGAGGATCGATCTACCGCCGTACCGCCCTACCGCCCCAGAAAGAGCGTTCCCTGCCAACCCTGGATCCGCACGCTGTCGCCCACCCACTGACCGTTCACTGACTCGAGCGCCAGCATCGCTCGGCGCCGCCCGGTGGCCGACCGCAGGCGCAGGCGGTCAGCGGGCACATCGTGCGGCACGATGGTCGAATCCACCGCGATCGTGCGAACGAGTGAGTGCAGGTCGAAGGCGAGAGTGTCCCCGCCGACCGTCACCCGAGCGAGTCCCAGAGAGTCGAAGTGAACCAGGATCGAGTCGGTACCCGCGAGTATCGCCCCGCCATCGTGAGCGCCGAGCCGGACCATCCAGTGGAAACCCTCGAGCGATGTAGCGATCTCTCTCCGGGTGGACAGATAGAGATAGCCGCTTCGAGAGAACGACTGCTCAGGTATGTAGCGCATGCCCGCAACGGCCAGGATTCGCTTGGCGGTGGAATCGCGCTCCGGCCGGTCAACAGGAACCCTCGCACAATCTACCGGCGGCAGTTCACTGGGCATGGCCGAGGCGATCTGGTGGCGAGCACCGTGATCCAGAAGAAACTGGAGCGCGGCGCTGGCTTCCCGGTCGTTCCGCCGCCCCTCTCGCGCCTGGGCGAGCAGCCCCTTGAAACGGCTACCCTGGCTCGCCACCGAGAGCCGAGTCACGCTGAGCGGGCCATAGAGAGTGACCAGAAACAGAATGGCGAGTGTAACCGGGATCAGCCGGATACCCGCCCGCGGGCGAACGGTGTACCACACAGCAACCACCAGGAGCCAGAGCCCGAGCAGGATGCCGAGGAGGCGAAGCTCGGTGAGACCGTAGGGGAGAACCCGTTTCCAGAAGGCGACGAGTAACATGACGGCCGCCGGGATCAGTCCCACGAACAGCCAGCGCCCGTAGGCCCTGATCCAGGCTTCATCGGGATCGTCCCGGAGCGGATGAACCAGCAGAAACCCCAGCAGTCCCGCAACCGCCACACTGGTGACGAGCCATCCGATCCACCCCGAGGGCCACTCTCCTCCGGTCACGATCTTGACGAGGTAGGCGATCAGGATCAACAGATAGATGAACACCAGCGGCGTGAGGATGTACTGGGAGAAAACCTTGAGTACCCTCGGATACTCGGCGTCGCCGGCCAACTCCCGAAGGCCGAGCGGAACCGCCGCCAGGAAGATGGCAGTGTTGACCACGAACCCGATGACCAGGCCCGTCCGGCCGTACAGCTCGGGCGGAACATCCACCCCGAAGAGCTTGTCCAGCGCGCCGAGCGCGATGGCGAGACCGATGAAGAGCACCTGCGAGAAGACGTAGGCGCGGAGAAAACCGAGGAACAGCCGCCGGTTGTACTGCCAGAAGGCCCCGCTTTCGCGCTGCCGCACGAAGGGGAGAAACGCCACCAGCAGGTGCAGACCGGCGCTGAGCTGGAAATAGCGGATCGCCTCATGCTTCCGGTCCGCTCCGGGCCAGCTCAGGTAGAACAGGATCAGGAGCCCCAGTCCGGCCAGGTTGAGGGTGGTGCTTGCGAGTCGGGGCCACCGGCGCTCTTCCGCGAATAGCGTCAGGGCCACAGTGAGTGGGAGGCCCAGCGCCGCGACCATGGCCAGCCGGGCCCATTCCTCGTCGGACGACCGTGTGGTCATCCCGATCGCCGCGGCTGCTGCCACCGCGCCCGCCGCCATCGTCCAGGGGAAGCGCTGGAGTACAACCCTGCCCTGTTCGGCCAGGCTGACGATGGAAGGAAGTCGCACCACGTCTCCACTGAAGTGGACGAGATTGCGGAGCGTCTCCGGCGACGCCGCTGCGCAGATATTAACACCAGCCGTGCGAATAAACCCGCCCTGAGCGCCTCAGCCGTGACTGCCGTTCCGAAGTCATGCATCTTGTAGTTCACCCTCACCCACCGCCGCGCCACCGGGCGATGCAGCCGAATGAGAAAAGAGAACAGGTCCTTATGACGTACGATCCTCCCGCTCCGTGGTCACCCTCCGGGCCGAACGAACAACCTTCCACTCTCCCGAAGGACAGCCAGGGTCAGGCGATCAATGAAGATCGGCGCGAGCGGAAAGCCCGGGAGGCCGACTTCGAGGCGAAGCATGGGCGCAAGATGAGCAAGAAGGATCGGAAGCGGCTGCGGGGTGGTTAGGCACCAACCGTCGGCTTTTGACATGCGGAGTCATTGCGAGGCGCTTTAGCGCCGAAGCAATCCCGCGGCCGGCACGCGGAGCCCACCGGATTTCTTCGGGGGCAAGCCTGCCCTGAGCTTGCCGAAGGGCCCCCTCGCAGTGACTCCAAATAGGAGGAGCAGCAGGATGTACCGCGTCCGTCAGCAGGATCTCCCGTTTCAAGGCAGTTCTCACCAGTTTGTCGTCTCTGGACCGTCAACGGCGAAGAGTTCGAAGCGGGAGAACTTGACCTGACACACTATGGTATCCACCAAGCAAGATTTACCGGTCAAGCGCTTCGCCTCGAAGCCCGCCTGGGAGCGATGATCTGCAGGCGGAGCTCGATGCCAGTCCCTGGGCGCGGAGATTCTTCGATCAGCTCGACAGCCGTAACCGATACGGCATTCTTTAACTGAAGTTCGTCCGCATGCTGGAAGCGGGTGAGACGCTTCACTGAGAGTTTGCCCACTTATTTGAGGTTGTCATGACCGTACCCCAACCCGACCCGCATCCCCGGCCGTTTCCGGAACCCGGCGATCCCGGCCCCCGGCCCGCCCCGCCACCCAAGCCCGAGCCGCAGCCCGACGGGGCGCCTGATCCGGAGCCCCGGCCGAAGCCAGCCGCTGCCGCGCAGCAGCCTCCGGTTCGGACCTGACCAAGCGGCCGGCAGGAGGGGACGCCGTGCGCAGTCAGGAACTCGCTGAACTCGAGCATTCGGGCGTAACTGAAGACATTGTCTGCCGTTCCCCATAGTTGGCGGTAGGCCACAACCAACCGGATGAGAAGCGGCGGTATTCGCTATAGGGCTCCAGCACACGATCGAGGGTGCCAAGGCGAAGCTGAGCCATGAATGAGATAGAACTCCACATTGGGGTTCGGTGTTCGGCAGCAAAGCTCCTGCGGGGTCTTTAACACGAAGCTCACGAAGGTAGGAACAAGGACACGAAGCAAGAGCAACAACTGTGTTGCCCTATGCCAGCCACTTGCTATTTCGTATTCTTACCACATGCATGCTCTTCTTCGTGTTCTTGCTGTTTTCTTCGTGCCCTTCGTGT